>ENA-OOXP01000124-OOXP01000124.1-human-gut-metagenome-genome-assembly--contig:-NODE-124-length-56072-cov-4.807041_pt1 | contig 56072 bp, 40 predicted proteins | sample MGYA00241591_ERZ501351 | MGnify/ENA primary metagenome ERZ501351 (study PRJEB25962, sample SAMEA1968361) | human gut metagenome | biome: human gut; feature: human-associated habitat; material: faeces...
TTTGATGACTCCATCAAACAGGCCTTTCACAAATCCTATTCCTGCCAGACATAGCAATGTAATGTCCAACCAGTTCATGTTTACAATGTCTTCTTGATTTCCGTTTCTTCGTATGCCTCGATGATATCACCAACCTGAATATCATTGTAATTGACAATGTTCAAACCACAATCCAAACCGGCAACCACTTCCTTCACATCATCCTTGAAACGTTTCAAAGATTCCAACTCTCCGGAATGAACCACGATACCGTCACGGATCACGCGCACCTTGTTCGAACGCTTGATCTTACCTTCACGTACCATACACCCGGCAATCGTACCCACTTTCGTGATCTTGAAAACCTGAAGCACTTCCACGTTCGCAGTGATCTCTTCCTTAATTTCCGGTGAAAGCATACCTTCCATAGCGCTCTTCACTTCTTCGATCGCATCATAGATAATCGAGTACAGACGGATTTCAACTCCCTCTTTCTCTGCCAGGCGGCGTGCAGGCAATGCCGGGCGCACCTGGAATCCGATAATAATCGCATCAGAAGCGGCAGCCAGTACGACATCCGATTCGGAGATCTGACCGACAGCCTTGTGGATCACGTTCACCTGGATTTCCTCTGTAGACAGACGGATCAGGGAGTCTGACAACGCTTCTACGGAACCGTCCACGTCACCCTTCACAATCACGTTCAGTTCTTGGAAGTTTCCGACTGCGATACGGCGACCGATATCATCCAGCGTAAGCATCTTCTGCGTACGTAGGCCCAACTCACGCTGCAACTGTTCGCGACGGTTGGCAATTTCGCGGGCTTCCTGGTCTGTTTCCAGTACGTTGAACGTATCGCCAGCCTGCGGAGCACCGTTCAGACCGAGGATCAGAGCCGGTTCGGAAGGACCAGCCTTTTCGATACGCTGGTTACGTTCGTTGAACATCGCTTTTACGCGACCGAAATGGGTTCCGGCCAGTACGATGTCACCGACCTTCAGTGTTCCGTTTTCAACCAACACGGTAGAAACATATCCACGTCCTTTATCAAGTGAAGATTCGATGATGGAACCAACAGCACGTCTCTTCGGATTAGCCTTCAAGTCGAGCAAATCGGCTTCCAACAATACTTTTTCCAACAAGTCCTCCACACCGATACCTTTCTTGGCTGAAATTTCCTGGCTCTGGTACTTACCTCCCCAGTCTTCAACCAAATAATTCATGTTAGCCAGTTCCTCCTTGATCTTGTCAGGATTGGCATGAGGCTTGTCGATCTTATTGATAGCAAATACGATAGGTACACCAGCAGCCGAAGCATGGTTGATCGCTTCGACAGTCTGTGGCATGACATTATCGTCGGCAGCCACAATGATAATCGCGATATCCGTCACCTTGGCACCACGGGCACGCATGGCGGTAAAAGCCTCATGGCCCGGCGTATCCAGGAACGTGATACGACGCCCGCTCTGCAACTTCACGTTGTAAGCACCGATGTGCTGCGTGATACCTCCTGCCTCACCGGCAATTACGTTTGCATTACGGATGTTATCCAGCAAAGAAGTCTTACCGTGGTCAACGTGTCCCATCACAGTCACGATAGGAGGACGCGCCACCCAGTCTTCTTCGTTGTCGTCTTCTTCGTCGGCCTTGATGGCTTCCACCACTTCGGCACTTACATATTCGGTCTGGAAACCGAATTCTTCAGCTACGATATTAATTGTTTCCGCATCCAGACGCTGGTTAATGGAAACCATGATACCGATACTCATACAAGTACCGATAACCTGCGTCACAGGAACGTCCATCATGTTGGCAAGGTCATTGGCAGTCACAAACTCCGTCAGCTTCAACACCTTGCTTTCCATTTCTTCCTGTTCCATCAGTTCGTGTTCACGCTTCTGGATGGCATCGCGTTTGTCGCGACGGTACTTGGCACCTTTATTATTCTTATTTCCCTTGTTGGTCAGACGGGCCAAGGTTTCCTTTACCTGCTTCTGTACATCTTCCTCGCTGATTTCCGCCTTCACCGGCTTGCGTAGGCGCGGCTTGCGATCATCATTCGGACGTGACGGGCGTGCATTAGTTCCCGGCGTATTGTTCACATCTACGCGGTCTTTCTTGATACGGTTACGTTTTTTCTTTGCATCCGTACCGCCTTCTCCCGGTTTGACAGGAGCACCTGGTCTTGCCGTTCCGTCTTTCGGTCCTTTATTGAAAAGCCCGTTACCCGACTGTTGCCCCGCTTTGTTACCGGCAAACTTCTCGCGCTTGTCTTCCCGCTCTTTCTTGCGTTCCTCCTTCGTCTTTTTCTTCGGACGGGTAGACTGATTCAACGCGTTCAGATCTATCTTCCCTGTCACCTTGATTTTCGACTCGAACTTCGGAGTATTCAACCGGAATAATCCCTCGTCAGAATCGTTGCCGGCAGATGCCGCCGGTTCTGCAGTCGCAGTCGTTGACTCTACATTTGCAGTTTTCGGCTCCTGTACAGGCTCCGGTTTCATCACTTCTGCTGGTTCCTTTTCCACTACTATAACTTTTTCTTCTTTTATCTCCTCAGGCTGCTGTTTCATTTCCGGGATTTTCACTTCAGGCATTTCCACCTCAGGTGCCTTTACTTCGGGGGTTTTCACCTCCTCAACCGGAGCATCAGCAGTTTTTGCAGCAGTGGCCGCCTCCACAGGCTTCTCCACTTTCTTTTCCACAGGAACGGAAACAGGCTGATGCTGCACCTCCTGCACTTTTTTATGCGGTCTGTCCAGATCGATCCGACCCTTCGTCACAATTTTAGGTCTGAATTCTTCCGGTATTACAGTCTTTATTTCCGAACTCTTTTCTTCTTTCACAGAAGAAGCTTCCCTGTGAGAGCGTTCGGGCACGACCCGTTCACGCTCACGTCCGCCGTTCGGTAAATCTTTTCCAAACTCTTTTACGAGCAAAGCATACTGTTCATCACCGATTCGCGTGTTGGGATTGTTATCCTCAACCTCGAACCCTTTCTTGCGTAGAAACTCAACAACCGTGTTGATTCCTACATTTAATTTTCTCTGTACTTGTATTAATTTTATGGGCATATCAAACTTTGTCGTAATACTTATTCTTGAGGTTCTCCCTCTTCTTCTTCAAATTCGGCAGATAAGATAGCAAGTACCTCGTCAACAGTCTGTTCTTCGAGGTCGGCACGTTCTACAATCTCTTCGCGGTTCATAGCCAATACGCTCTTCGCCGTGTAGCACCCGATATTCTTCAGTGCTTCGATTACCCAGCTGTCAATTTCGTCCGAGAATTCATCCAAATAGATATCCTCTTCATCTGCACCTTCCACATCGCGGAAGACATCGATGGCGTATTCGGTCAGCATACAGGCAAGCTTGATATTCAAACCACCTTTACCGATAGCCAATGAAACTTCTTCAGGACGAAGATAAACCTCTGCCTTATGTTCTTCTTCGTTCACTCGTATAGAGGAAATTTTTGCCGGGCTTAATGCACGCTGGATAAACAGCGATATATTGGATGTATAGTTAATAACATCGATGTTCTCGTTTCTCAGCTCGCGAACGATACCATGAATACGGGAACCTTTCATTCCGACACAGGCGCCGACCGGGTCGATACGGTCATCGTACGACTCAACGGCCACTTTTGCTCTCTCTCCCGGAATACGGGCAATCGCCTTGATGGTGATCAGACCATCGTTGATTTCCGGAACTTCAAGTTCGAACAAACGCTGCAGGAACAATTTGTCTGTACGGGAAAGGATGATCTTCGGATTGTTGTTGTAGTTATCCACCCGCTGTACGATAGCACGCACGGTTTCACCTTTACGGTAAAAATCAGTCGGGATCTGTTCTGTTTTCGGGAGCAGCAACTCATTACCCTCGTCATCCAACAACAGGATCTCCTTCTTCCATACCTGGTAAACATCGGCTGCGATGATATTGCCGATTTTATCCTTATACTTAGCAAACAAACTGTCTTTCTGCAATTCAAGTATTTTTGAAGCCAACGTCTGGCGCAGGTTCAGGATGGCACGACGTCCGAAATCGGCAAAATGCACTTCATCAGTCACCTCTTCGCCCACTTCACAGTCGGCATCGATCTTACGGGCCTCGGTCAGTGTCAGCTGAAGATTCTCGTCCTCCAGTTCGTCATCGGCGACAACCGTACGGTTTCTCCAGATTTCGAAGTCACCTTTTTCCGGGTTGATAATTACATCGTAATTTTCATCCGTACCGAACATTTTAGCGATCACGTTGCGGAATGAGTCTTCCAACACGCTGATCATCGTATCTTTATCTATATTTTTCAACTCCTTGAACTCAGCAAGTGTGTCAATCATACTGATTGTTTCCTCTTTCTTGGCCATAATCTTTTTACTTGAATCTTATTAGGTATTTTGTATATTTTATTTCATCGAATGTATATGACTGGTCTTCCCGGACAGTCACTTTACGCTTGGCTCCTTCGGGCTTCACTTGTTTTTCAACAGTGACCACCACCCCGTTTTCGTCGGCCGACTTCAATATGCCGGTCAACTTCGTACCGCTTTTAAGCAACATTTCCACTTCGTTACCTATATTTTTCACATACTGGCGAAGCACTTTAAACGGAGATGTTATCCCTGCGGAACCGACTTCCAGTTCGAAGTCTTCCACATCACGGTCCAGGTGACCTTCCACATAGCGGCTCAACTCAGCGCAATCGTCGATACAAACACCCTCATCATTATCTATTTCTATGATAATCAGGTTACCTGGTTTTATTACTACATCCACTAAATAATTGCCGGAAGAAGCTAATTTCTCTTCTACCAACTGACTTATCACGTCCTTTTCAATCATATACATACAGTTAAGAACAAAAGAAGGGGACTGCCCGCCCCCTCCTCATCTTCGCTTAATCGTCTGCAAATATACAAATAATCAGTGAGTTTTCAAATAAATATATATTTTTTCTGCATGTTAAGAGATTTATCGCGTACATTTATACTTAATATGTCAAAAGTAAGCATATATCAGAACATTTGGTCATTACCCGTTTTTTTCGTTCCTTTGCCCTCGAATATAAGGGGTGCTTGCCGGAATGACACCCAAAAACAGGAAGGCAGGCTGAGATTATACCCATTGAACCTGTACGGGTAATGCCGACGAAGGGAAAAAAGTGTATCTTCAGTAAAAACAGTCCACCTCTGCTATTCCTTTTAAAATTCAGGTTATCAAAAAGAAAAAGGATGAAAAGTGTTCTTATTATTGCCTCAACATTAATGGCATTGTCGGCGGAAGGCAAAACGACCGGACCGGCCGATTCTCTGAAAATCTCAAAAGACATCTCGCTGGACGAAGTGGTCGTCACCGCAACCAAAGTAGCCAAAGGGACACCGGTTGCCTACAGCGAACTGACAAAGGACGAGCTGAATCGACGGAACGACGGACAAGGCATCCCCTTCCTGATCCTCCAATCGCCGTCCGTAATCATGACGTCAGATGCAGGGACAGGTATCGGCTATTCCGGTTTCCGCATCCGGGGGACGGATGCCAACCGTATCAACATCACAGTCAACGGAGTACCGGTAAACGACTCCGAGTCACACACGGTCTTCTGGGTGAACATGCCAGACTTTGCCTCTTCGGTCGATAATATCCAGATACAACGCGGAGCCGGGACCTCGACCAACGGGGCAGCCGCCTTCGGAGCAACCGTCGCCATGCAGACGCAGAAATCGGAGTTGAAACCTTATGCCGAATATTCGGTCTCGGCCGGATCGTTCGGGACAGTCAAGAACACTGTCAAGCTCGGAACCGGGCTTCTACAGGACCATTTCGTTTTCGATGCCCGCTATTCCAATATCCAGAGCGACGGATACATCGACCGGGCCAAGGCCAACATGCACTCTTACTTTGCTTCGGCGGCTTACTACGGAGACAACACGCTGATTCGCTTCCAGACTTTCGGCAGCATCGAGAAGACCTACCAGGCATGGACCGGCGTCCCTTCCTATCTGCTGGATTCAGACCGCACCTACAACCCTTGCGGGGAATATAAAGAAGACGGGGTCACCAAATATTACAAGAACCAAACAGACAATTACCGGCAGCAGAACTACCACCTGACAGCCAGCCAGCGCCTGAGCGATCTGTGGAACATGAACCTGACACTCCATTACACACATGGGGCAGGCTATTATGAAGATTATAAAGGAGGAGCCAAAGTCAAGGATTACAAACTGCCCCCATATATCGACAGCCAGGGAGACACCATCTCCAAGACGGACCTCGTCCGCCGCAAGTGGCTGGAAAACGACTTCTACGGAGCGATCTACAGCGCCAACTATCGGGGAGAGCGTTTGCAATTCTCAGCCGGAGCCGCCATCAACCGTTACGACGGCGACCACTTCGGGCGTGTCATGTGGGCGAAACAATCGAACAACCTTCCCGAACCGGACTACGAATATTACCGTAACACGGGTGACAAGCTGGATTACAATATGTACGCCAAAGCCAATTACCAGTTCCATCCCAACTTGAACGGTTATCTGGACATGCAGTACCGGGGCATCCACTACACGATCGAAGGCAGCGACGACAAAGCCGGCGACCACGTGAATGTCGACAAGCACTGGAACTTCTTCAACCCCAAGGCGGGCATTAACTTCCAGAAGGACGGCCACAACGCGTTCGTCTCGTTCTCGGTAGCCAACCGCGAACCGAACCGTGACAACTTCACCGAGGCCGGCCGGGACGAACGCCCGCAGCACGAGACGCTCTACGACTATGAAGCGGGTTACGGTTTCGGAAACTCCCGTTTCCATGTCGGCGCCAATCTTTACTTCATGGATTACAGCAACCAACTGATCCTGACCGGCAAGATCAGCGAAATCGGCGAAGCCCTCACTTCCAATATCAAAGACAGCTACCGGATGGGAATAGAACTCACGGGAGGCGTGGAAATCGCCCGCTGGCTGGACTGGAGCGGAAACCTGACACTCAGCCGGAACAAGATCAAGAACTTCATCGAAAGCATCGAGGTTTACGATGCCGACTGGAACTTCCTACGCGAGGACCACAACGACTTAGGGACAACCGACATCGCCTTTTCGCCAGACATCATCGCCAACAGCATGTTCAATTTCAGCTGGAAACAATTCAGCGCAAGTTTCAACTCCCAGTTTGTCGGCCGCCAGTATATCGACAACACCTCTTGCAAAGACCGTTCCATCGATCCCTATTTCGTCAGCAACCTGCGTGTCGGCTACGTTTTCAAACCGAAGTTTATGAAGGAGATCGCCCTCGATGTCACGATCAACAATTTGTTCAACGAGCAATACGAAACCAATGCATGGGTATACTCGGCAATGGTCGACGGCGAACGTTACAAAGAAGACGGCTATTTCACCCAGGCGGGAACAAACGCAATGGCACGGGTAACATTCAAATTCTAAATGATGGAACAATTACTGGAATATTTCGGAGTACTGACCGGCCTGCTTTATCTCTTTCTGGAGATAAGGCAGCATCGTGCCATGTGGGTTGTCGGCTTCCTGACTTCCCTTGTCTATGTTTTTGTCTTTTTCTTTTCAAAGATATATGCGGATATGGGATTGAACATCTATTATGTAGCCATCAGCATATACGGTTTCTGGCAATGGACACGCAGCAAGGGCAGGCAAGAACAAACAGCGGAAGACATAGAGACAGCTCCTCAGGAGGTAATCCTCTACCGCAATATGACACTCCGTCTTTTTGCCGGGATCAGCTTTTCCATCGTTGCCCTGTTTGCGTTACTCTATTATGTCCTGCATTATTTCACCGATTCGCCGATACCGGCAGGCGATGCTTTTACCACCGCCGTCGGAATCGTCGCCACCTGGATGCTGGCACGCCGGATCGTCGAGCACTGGATCTTCTGGATCGTCGTCAACTGCGTGTCCGTCTATCTTTATTACCTGCGTGGGCTCTATCCCACAATGTTTCTCTATATTTGCTACGCCATACTGGCGGCAGCCGGATTATACACTTGGAAAAAGAAAGGAATAAGAACAAATGATAGCACCTTATAATTGCGTAGTCATGGCAAACGGCCGTTTTCCACAAACAGCTTTACCACTTCATCTTCTGCATCAAGCCTCCGTCGTCATCGCTTGTGACGGAGCCGTCGAGGCGTTGGATAAAGCAGGCATCACTCCGACAGCGATTGTCGGAGACCTCGACAGTATCCCATCCCGTTTTCGTGAACAGTATGCCGACCGCATCCATATCGTAGAAGACCAGGAAATAAACGACCTGACGAAATCCGTCCGCTTCGCCCACCGGTCCGGGCAGCAGGAAGTTCTGATATTAGGGGCTACCGGGCTGCGCGAAGACCATACGTTAGGCAATATCTCGTTGCTGATGGACTACGCCCCGCTGTTCCAACGGATAGAGATGCTTTCAGACTATGGGATCTTCACTCCTATCCTTCAAACGACAACACTGGAAAGTAAACCCGGAACCCAAGTGTCCCTTTTCTCGCTCGCCCCTTCCGGCACGATTTCCACCACCGGGCTGCGCTGGCCCATCCGCAACCGCCGGCTGACAGCCTGGTGGCAAGGCACGTTAAACGAGGCAACCGGTAACAACTTCACCGTCACCCTCTCAGCGGATGCCCGGATCATAGTTTACCGCACCCTCCAAATAATGTAGTTCAATTTTGGCAGATGTAAATCATCATTTGTATGTTTCAAATATTCTTATAATAAAAAGTCCCGAAGGGGATCTTTCGATCAGCCTTCGGGACAAAATACACCCTCAATTTTACAACTTAGTATTTATTCAAGCCTCACGGCTGTTTAATAAAAATGCTATTCAACAACCTGTCACGCAGGCAGCTTATTCAATTGAGAAGCTTTCCATTCGGGAAAACCATCAATATCGTCATACATGTGGAACTGCAACTTGTCATCCGCCACCCTCTTCAACTCCATTTTAGGAGCCAGTGGCAAACACATGTCATCCACTGCAAACAGTGCTTTCAACAAAACCACATCGTACCCCTCGCGGATTACTTCTTTCTGTAGTATCACCGGCACATTCAACTTGGCCAGATAATAAGCAGAACGTTCATACGCGCACCATGAATCGCCTTCGAGATATAAGTAGACACCATGCAGGTTGTCTATCTCGTTCATCAGAACCTTTTCGACATCCGCTATACGTTCCATAATCTTAATAATTTAAATTCTCAATCTCCTATATGCAAACTCCATATTACAAAGATATGGGTTAATGCCGCAAAGGTTGCACTGTAAAAGTCTCAATCTTACTACTCAAAGCTATCAAAGAGCTGATTATCGGCCTCTTTCTTACGCAACTCGTCCAAATTGGCCGCTGCTTCCTTCACACCGGCAGCTTTTGCCTGTTCCAGCAGTTTTCCTGCCTCATCCAAATTCCCATCCAGCAGGTTCAGGACACCACGCGCATGGATGGCTTCGGGGCTATTGCCGGCCTTAGCCAGATAAGTACGGGCCGCATCCAGATCATTCTTCGACAATGCGATATTGGCGGCGTTCAGATTGGCGACAGGATCGTCGCTGTACATGCGGACCGCAATCTCGAACACTTCATTATATTCCTTGCTTCCGATCTCGTAGCTGTTGGCCACCGCGAACATTTCGCTCAAACTCAACTGCTGCGGACGCATCTTGATAATCTCGCGTCCTTCTTCGACCGTAAAGAAACGCACCTGATAAGCGACACGGTAATCGGAACGGCGCAACGAAGGATAGATATTCTTCAATACATAACGGTAAGGAGCCCCTCCGTCCAAAGCAGCCAGCCTGGCGTCTTTCTTGTCCGGCTCGTCATTGCTGTTGATGATAGCCAGCACAGCCTCACGCGAAGGAACGCTCCGGTCAGCTTCGACTTTCGCTTTCAGGCCTTCCCAATCTTCTGAACCGTTATCTAACGTAAACAGTTCCGGTTTGAAGTTGTGTTTCTTCCGTATATATTCGGCAAGCGCTTTCACACGATTGCCAGCCAGGACCGTATTGGACTTGTAGCTGCCTTCGGGCGACGCAAAACCTTTCAGGATAATGCCTTCGAGCGTGATGTTCTTATCGTTTACGACCGTACTGACCGTATTGTCGATCTTCGCCAGTTCCAGCGCATTGTTACGGAAATCCGGCAGGATCGCATATTTTCCCACCTGGAAGTCCAGATAAGCCGTCCCCACCTCGGCACGATGTTTTACCGTTTCCGCTTCCGGAGAGATATAAGCCAAGGTAGGCTGCACCTCATACCGCTTGTCGGGACGGGTCAGGACCTTGTCGGCCATCACGAGCGGAGCACCCTGTTCCTCTTTTCCACAACCGCACATGTTCGGGATCAGCACGAAGCGAGCGTCTTTCATCCACGGCTCAAACGGGATTACCGTTTTATAGTTGATGACGCTTTCGCTCTTTCCGGCCTGCACGACCAAAAAGCGGGGTTCATCCTGCAAGTTGTTCAAAGCGATCTCGCGGTCATACACTTTCTGACTGATCCGTCCGTTCAGCAGGATGGAAGGCAGCCCTTCCTTCTGCGAAGCCGATTCCAAGACCGGTGTCAGGGAGAGGTTCTCGCGAGATTTGATCCGGCTACCGTCGACCGTGATCACGGCGTCGATCACCAATTCGTTTCCTTTTTGTTTCAATTCGTTACAAACCACTTTTACCGGGGCCTGAGCCAGGATAGCCGGCGAAACGACAGCCAGCAAAGCTGCTGCCATATATATTTTCATTGTTTTCTTCATCGCTCCGATTATTTAATAAAGTAAATAATAGAAAGAGCAGCCTTCGTCACTCCGAAATAGTCTTTCGTTTCGCTCTTCTGAACCGTACCGCACGATGCGCACGGATATTTATCATAGTCCAGATGCGCCCATCCGACACCGATCACAGCCTCCATGCTCCAACGGTTGCTCAGCAGCCATTGGTAACCATAGGACAAGCCGGCTCCGTAGAGGTTGCCCTGATAACGATAATTCTCCATATTTTTACTCAGGAATTTGATCCCGCCGACATTATAATCGGCATAATGGGCATGCACTCCGAGAAAATGGCCGTTAAACTTCTCACATAGCCAATAACGCGCTTCCGGCTGAACCATCCAATGTTTCCAACGCATGTCGTCGCCAAACTTCCATCCGTTGTAGTTACCGGACAAGTCCAGTGTCCACTTCTTGCTCAATCCCATTTCAACACCGAGGTTGATCGTTGCAGTCGCGTCGTACAGCAAGTTTGACTTTACCGCAAACTTCTGCCCATAGACATTCGTCATGCCGGCTAGAAGCAAAAAGAGGAAAAGTACTTTTTTCATACACTTCATTTTTAATTATCTTTCGTTTTTCTATCCCATGTTAAACAGCAAAGGGGATAATACAGTTTATCCCGACACAAAAATAGAATAAGTCTTTACCACGCGCGGTAGGTGCTCGTTTCAAGTTTCACGGGCAAAGCTACCAAGAACGGACCGCGTGATATAAATACCGACGAAAAAAGGACAAGACGATAGAAATACCGATTAACACACGGAAATATTATCATATCGATTCATTTCTCCGACTCCCTCTCGAAACGCGCCCATTTGAGTTTTTTATTGACGACCTCCGAAGTGCGGACATGCATGCCCTTTACGAAAATGGATTCGGCTCGGATTTCGTTGATACGGTCTACACGACGGTATTTGGCGGAGATACCGAAAGTGCAAAAATCGTTCAGGCAGACATCGTAACCATCTTTCAACCGATCTATGATATAGTCTTCCATCAGCATCCACGAACGTGCCAGTTCCGAACGGAGGGAAGACGAACCGTGCGATATTTCTTCAAACATCCGCTCTTTGTTTATTGTGCCACGGCTGACTACTTTGGGATAAAAACCCGTTACTTTCTCGCTGTCCTCATTCAGGTTATCATAAATGGGGACAAATCTGTATTGTATACTCATACTATATTATTTTTATAAATGATTATCATGCTACACATCGACACCTTTCAACCCAACCACCTGATTATTTATCTATTATCAGGTGTCGATGTTGGTGTCGATACAGATGTCGATGTACTCACCCGACCGACACATCGGCACCCGGTTCTTCTGTTTCCGGTATGACATAATAGTATTTCCGGTCTTTTTTCATCTTCTTCCGTACATTATATTTTTGCATTAATTGTCCGAACAACCTCAGCTTTGTTTCCGTAAGGTCTATTTTGCTCTGTTTGCTGATTGTCATCAATATTTCAGGTGCTGACAACGGCTCACAAACCTCCTCTTCCTCCGGAATACGGAAATAATGGAGGAACAACTCTTCCAGCAAAGGCCGCTTTTCGAACATCCGGTTATTCCGGTTCAAAAGCACCTCCTCTTCCGGGGTAAACCAATAGCGTTTACCTTCCCTCAAGGCACTGACCGCCTGGGCGTAGAGTTGAGGATAATCGATGGGTTCTATCCGGATCATCCCCTTCACCTCCACCCCGATAAAACGGCGGCTGCCGGTGGTATCGGTCAGCAAAGAGAACGTATTGGAGGTTGCGATAAACGAAGCGAACCGCCTCATCTCCTCCATGCTCTCGCCATAAGGCTTACGCAACGTCACTTTCGCCTTCTGAAGCAGGTTTTCAAATAAGGCTGACGGGAAGCAGGTATCGAGTCGAACTCATCCAGGTTGATCAGCGCGAAACGGTTCAACGCCATCTCCGCATCCTTCCGGCTTCCCAAGTCGATCCCATCGACATAGTAAGACCGCAGTTCGGGTGGCAGAAGACTCTGGCAAAAAGAACTCTTACGGCAACCCTGCGGCCCGACCAACAGGGGTGACGTGCTATTGGCATGTTCCCTGTCCATCTGCAACCAGTGTGCCACCATACTGAGGAACCAAATATAAAAGAAATCCCTCCACTCCTTGTTTTCGCATGGCACACAATCGGCAAGGGCACGGATGCGGTCCTGCCCGTCCCAATGCGGCAGATCGAAAAGGAACTCCTCGATCGGCCAGTAATGGGAAACACGCCGGGAGTCCACGTAACGCTGCACGTCATATTCGATTGCCGATATCCCTTCCAACTGCGCCTCGAAACAGATGCTTTTAACCGCCTCGGCCGTCACCGGGCGATAGTCCGTAAACAGCGAATGTCGTTCGCGATACTCCTTGCATCCCTTCATCCGGTTGAACCTCAATTCATAACGCCTTGTCATAAACTCTTCCATCTGCATCGCCACCAGCATCCGCCGGGGCATACAGGGCCGTACGCTGCAATGTTTTTCTTTCCTGTAGACGTTCCCGAACGTCGCCCTCAACTCCATCTCCTGCTCCCTGCCGAACGGGTGTATTAGGGCAAAACGGACGGCATCTTCCTCCGGGATGGCGGATTGCCGGCATTTACGCGCCAGATGCACGATGAACTTTTTCCGTCCTTCATCGCCACCGTCTTCCGGCCCGACCTGCCGAAAGGTGTCGGTAAGGCTGGTTTCATAAAGGAGCGATATGCGTTTGTAGCGTTCATAGCCGGGCGCCATGCGCAACAGAGGGTCCGTCTCGGCATCGTGTGCCTCGCGTGTCGTCACAGGAGCAGGCATCTGCAAAGGTTGTTCCAGGCGGATCGGCAAGGCATCCGGATTATAATACAGGTCGGGATCATACGACACACGGCATCCTTGTTCCGGCGTCGGGCATCCTTCTTCTTTCCATTCGACGGGCAACTGGAGCTGTGCTTCGTAATAGCGTCCTGCACGAAGGCAGGCATGGGCGTGAAAAAGGCGCATATGCCTTTCCGTCTTTGGCAGCGAACCGTCCGACAAGGTAAAAGGAACCACGATTTTAACGCTCCGTCCGCTCGATCCTACAAACGAAGCGAGTGTCTGCGGAAATCCCGCTGCCCGGTCCCGTATGGCAGCCGCCTCCGCATAATCGATCAGGTTGCCGATACTGAGCAGCACCAATCCTGCATAGGTGGCCACACCGATCCTCTCATCATCCCGCTTCAGCGTAACGCCAAACAAAACTACAGGTATCTTTTCTGCTGCAAGGCTTTTTATCCCGGGAGTCAGATAAGGAATGTTCTGCCGCAAGGTGGTCACCGGCTTCCGGCTATTTTCCGTTTTCATGGCGTTCAAGACAATGCTTAGTTCAAGGTTACGGAAAGCCGCCAGGTCCCCGCGAAGTTGCGTTATTTTCATATTAGCATTAGTTTTTAAATTTCCTGCAAGGTAAGGTTTATATTTCGGATATTCTATGTTTTTCAATTATTTTATGCACAAACTAATACAAAACATACCGGAAACTAACTCAAACCATACCATAAACTAATCCGGGACATACAGGAAAGTTGGGATAGGTAGTACTATGTATAAGGTATAGGTAGTACTATGAATTGCTAATAGGTAGTACTACCTATCGGTGTTATGTCGTACTATCTATCGAGAGTATGTAATATGCTATGAATTAGTTTATGGCATGGTTTGAGTTAGTTTGTGGGAAGATTCGGGATAGTTTGCGGGGAGATAGAGGTTTAAACTGCTGAAAAACGGGGGATACCGATATTGGCACCCCCCTATCAAAATTCAAGGGCTATGCCGAAACAGCCTTGTCTCCACACGCTTGGTGCGGGAACAAAGCTGTTTCGGCATAGCCCTTGAAAGACTAATAATCGCTTTGGTAATTAATTGAAGCCGAATTTGATCTCGCCTCCAGACTGAATATTTTCTATCACTATATTTAAAGAGCCTGTAGCCGGAACACTCTGTATCAATGCAGATGCTTCATACATATTGCCGACTTGAAAACCACCTTCGGGTTTCAGGGTTACGCTGCCGGAGGAATAATGCTTAACCTCCCCCTCAATCGTCGAATTTTCTATTGTTTCATCAACAGCAACCCAAGTCTCCTCGTTACAGAGCATGACACCAACTCCCTTATCTCCCCAACCATTACCACCAGTAAAATGTAAGGTTTCACCCTCTTTAATATTACCTGAATTAATCTGCGTAACCAACTCACTTGGAGCCTTATCGTTTACAAACATACAATCTTCTACTTTTCCTTTTTGAGAAACTTGATATTCAGCATCATAAAGATTCCCCGTCAAGTTTATCTTTAAATCTTCTTTTGTATATGTGTAAAATTTAAAAGAATAAGTAGTACTTACATCTTCATTCGGATCAAAAGAGGCTATACCCAACTGTCCTTCAAATTCTTCTTTGTTCGGCACAAGTTCACTTTTAATTCGTATATCCTCTACCACAAGCTTAATTTCTTTCAACAAAAAACCTTTATATTTTGTCTTTTTAATAACTGACAAAGCACCAGGATGTGCACTTTTGGGAGTAGATGTAGTCGTAACGGGATGACCAAAATATGTATACTTTAGCTTACCATTACTGTCTCTTTCACTTAATTCTTGTGCATTCGTCTTTACTCCTCCAGGTATCTTACCATCAGGGAATAATTTTTCTAATTGTGCCTCTGTAAGCACTCCACTCGTACTTCCTAAATCCGGATACTCATATTTCCCTTCTAACAATTGTCTCGGAATATCCACCCGCACTTTCAGTTCCACCCGTGCAGCCAACTGTGTTAACGGGATCTGGATTGGAGAAGCGACTGTCGTCACGTCAAATGTTGCGGATTTGTTACCGACTTTCACCAACTGGTTAGCTTTATCTACAAATGCAACTTGATATGAATCGCCACCTTCAATAATCTCCTTCAATGCATCCAGAGATTGACAAGATTTATAAGCATCATTAGCCTCTGTCGGATTGGCTACGACCCAAAAGTCATAAGTACCATAATCCAAACCGGTTAAAGTGATTGTATATCCTTTTTTATACGTCTGGCTACCTCCATTTGGAGCGGGGGTATCTACATATTCATTCTCAGTTTCCGATAAAGCATCGCCAGAAAAATACTGAGACGTAATATATTTTTCATTTTCACCGAACACGAATATCCAGCAATCCTCTACATTCAATTCTTCCTCTGTCGCATACACATATCCTTCGTTTGTTGCAGCAGCTTTTGTGATGACGGAAGAGGGGGATAGTTCGATGACGAGATCGCCTTTGCCGGAAACGCCCGGCTCGTCTATTATTTTTTCTTCAGTACATGCTGCAAAGATGAACAATGCAGATATAGCTGTCAGGAATATATTTTTCGTTTTCATAATTGTGTGTATTTTACCTGTCGATACTTTCATTTTTATACTCTCCTATTTAATCACAATACAATTTCCGGGATGGAATTATGAACCCAGTCTCTCGTATAGAATTCGATTGTGGAATCTCCCCAGTCCGGAGTGATCGTCCAACGCACTTTTATGTCGTAAAGGTAGCCGCCTTTGATACCGTTATGATCGACTTCCTTCGTTATACCAGCCGGATTGATCGGGTATGTTTTCTCAAATGTTCTGCCGTCAACTGTGAACTTCACATACAAGGCTGTATTCATTTCAGAATCTTGTCTATATTGGTTAGCATAGCCATAGGCTGTTCCCAAGTCAGTCCATCTCGTTCCAATTCGGTTACTACGGTTCAAAAAAGCGCCATCTTTAACATTGACACTCGCATCCCCTTCAACAATCTTGCCATTTTGTTGCAAGTTCACGAATTTAGCTTCATCAAAAACAACAGTCGGATTCCCTTCAAAACCTTTAAGTGTCACATCAAACTGAGAGAAGTCAAGTCGTGCAGCCACATGGGATACCTTCACAAGAATGGTCGTAGGATTATTTTCCGCAACAGACGGAGATGAATAAGAATTAGTTATATCTTTTCCAAAAACAATGCGCGTAGAACCATATTTGATTAGTTGATCCGCAGAAAGACATCCGGATATTTGTTGATTCAAAGCACTTTGTGCATCTCCAATATTGATATTTTTCAAAAATTGATTACCATTTATAACAACATGGGCCTCCAATGTACGATTAGTTTTGTACTTCGTCACAAACTTCAGATCCTTCAAAGTGATAGAACCATCACTATTAGAACTTACCTGATTCCTATTTTGGGGGATTAAAATACCTATTACCTTTCCATCTTCCAATAAGAATACAGATACTTCAGATATCTTTTTTTCGTCATTGTTCTCATCACCTGTTGCAGGTCTGTCTTCACCGGGAACAACAGTTGTTGAAGCTTTTGTAGCCATTTCATTAAAAGCGACACCGAAGTCCAATACTGTATAAGCTTCCGTGGCTTCTTCAATACCCTTCTCTACATCATTCATGATAGCATCATCTTCCATGGAGCAGGAAAAACCGGCAAGAACCAATATTGCTGCGAAAAATATATTCTTAATTTTCATAATCCTATGTATTTTCTCATTTGACTTACGGTGCAAATGTACAGGGAATGCCGACAGGAGGCGATAGGCGAAACTTTCAAGATTAAGTGGTAAAAATACCAAAAGGCAAATTGAGAGGCACACCCTTTAATTGCGATAGAAACGATAAGCTTCTTTTAATAGACAAAAAATAAGGGGGCGTTTTGAAACGTCCCCTTTGGTTATTGTGAATCAATGATTTTATTAATTCGTATCATCTTCTGTTTGCTCGACCACATTCCACGGTGCCACTTCAATACTGAAATTGATACAAGCATTTTCCAAGATTTCATCCGGATTCGGGCTACCTTCACCGGTGATAGTTGCCGAGACCTTGAAAAACTTGTTGCTTGCAACATTACCGGCATCACCAACCAACTTCAAAGGGATATGGAAGTATCTTGTTCCTTTACTTTGATTCCCATCATAATAGTTGCCGGCAATAATCAAACGGGTCTGGTAAGCGCCACCCTCTTCTTTCGAATAAGACCCATCACCATTAGCAGTGAATGGAATACCCATAATGCTTTCCGGGCTATTTGCATTGATATATTTGTCAAAATCCCATCCTGTCAAAGCGTTTCCAGCCGTAGTCAATGACCTGTCGGAATATGTAGCCACCAATGCTTCATCTACAGTACTATTCAATGCAATCAAAAACTGATGTTCATCAAACGATTCAGGGGCTCCTCTGTAGAAACCGGCTCCCGTATTTTCTTCGCCCATAACCGATGCGTTAGCACGGACATTAGCCAAGAACACAGACGTAACATCAAATCTTATCGTTTTACCATCAGATTCCAATGCGCTGAAGTCAGCCTTCAAAGAAACCAATTGCACACGCGCGATGGAGCGAGTCATTATTACTTTAGTCGCACCTGCTGCTGGAATACTTCCTGTATGATCGTCCTTTGCTGTTACTTTTTCCGGTGTACAAGAAGAAGCACCATTATACCAATTTATGAAATGTTCCGTGTCGGAAGAAGGCTTTAAACCTCCAACAGTCAACTCTGGACTGTGCATTGGCAAATAAGATTTTCCTACTCCTACAGCATTTAATGATCTGATGTCTTTCGTTGTCTTTCCCTCCAAATCCACTAACTTGGTAACATCATTATAATGCTCCGTATTGGCCAACAAAACAACTTTAAAGGTTGTAGAAGAATTTCCCCCTTCTGTAGTCGGTTTTGCCACTTTCACATGGATAGCCTTGATTGAGGTGATGGACTGATTTTCGCCTTCTCCAGTAACATTATAGTCCTCACCTACCGTACCGGAACCTTCCAAACTGACATGCTTACTGATCACATACTTTCCGGCTTCGTCAAAGACATAAGCCGTCAAAGACTGGATCTTGGCTTCTTTGCCGTTGCCGGCATCAGCGTCACCTTCGGTCGATGCCTTCGTCATGGCATCGGTTGTGGAGGCGAAAGAGAGATAAGCGTCTACCTCCTGCGGACCAGATATTCCGTCATCGTCTTTTGAGCAGGATGCCATTGTGCAAACTGCCAAAGAGGCTAAAAATAAATTTCTTAATTTCATAATTATAATACGTTTAATTTGTTCTACTTTAAATATTTACCCTATGTGTTGCCATCATCAGATTTCAACATCCTGGTTCACTTGTCCCCAATTGACCACTTCGACTTGTACATCCAGGTCTCCGGTAGTCGGCCGTGGCGGAATCGGTATATTGGGATCTTTTTCGTGGTCGCCATCGAAGCTGGTATCTCCGAAGGTGACATTCAGGCGATATACATAGTTGCGTTTAACGTAGTTGTGATTATATCCTCTGTCCAGACCGTTCCGGTTAATTACGGCGGTGAATATTTTTGTTTCCGCCTCATACGTGTCCGTTTCAAGCAAAGTTGCTCTGACCTGTATTTCTGTCGGGGCTTCAGAGCCATCGTTTTCCATCACGTAGTGCACATAAGGTGTGTCGTTTATCGGAGAACCATTGGCGATATCGCGGTTCAAAGCTGTCGCATCGCTGTTGCCGAGGTGTCCGGTTGCCATCACCACTCCCCAATAATCACGGCTGAAAAAACGTGAAGCCGCGCTCTGGTTCAATATCGTGACTTCTTCCACTCTCACTGTACGATTGCGCAGAAGTGTTTTTGTAAAATCGGTCTTGACATTGACCAAGTCGAGACGGGCGGCAAGACGAGTGATTTCGACTGGTTCGGCGATACCGTTGATATTTTCACTGCCCATCGATGCGTATCCCAGATAGTTGTCTCCCTTGACAAGAGGCGCTTGGGTCGTAATGACCGGACTGCTCATGACCAGGTTGCTCTGAGACTGGTCGGCAAGTTGTGCCAGCTTGGATTCGAAATCGGAATAGCTCGTAACACCGGCAAGCGAATTTTCCGGCGTATTGGAAACGATCACGATCTGCGCCCGCATGGTCATAGCAGGCACGTTCAGGATAGAGGCCTCGCCTTCCGAGTTGGTTGCCTGCCAGCCATAGCCAATCAGTTGTGCACCGCTTTCGTCGAAAACGAGCACCGAAAGGTTATTTACTTTGGCCTCTCCGGCCAACTCATTCTCATCATTCGGGTGAAACCCTTTCGTTACGGCCGACCCCGCCGCCTTGACCGCAATGCTCAACGAAGCATCCGCATCCTTCCCCTTAAATGATTCTTCATCCTTGGAGCAAGCAGTACAGCATAGGAGTACTGCCAGGGTCGAGAGGAATATGTTTGATAGTTTCATAATCATAATGTTTATTAATTAAAGAGGTCTTGCCACACAACGAATATATCCTTCACCTTTGCCAGAAACAATCTGCTTAGTCGTAACATCATACAATCCATCCATCGTCCAATATTTTGCTTCTTTCAACGGATTTGCTTTCTCCAACTCAATAATTTTATCTATTTCTGCTTTTGTCGGCAAGAAAGATTTTAAATAATTACCAATACTTGTCGCTGCATATGGGTTTTGATAATCACCTGTTCCCATACAAATTCGCTGCGCTCTAATTTTATCCGTAGTCCTACTAAAATATTCATTACGAGAACCATCCGAATATCCACCTTCAACTTCTTTAGGATGTAAATATGCACCATCAACACGACGGGCATAAACGGTTGATTTATCGGATGGACTATAAGTATTTGTTAACAACAACAAAGGAAGTTCCTTTACCATCAATACTGATGTTTTTGTTTCCTCATTGGTTATAAAAGTCATCTTATACTCACGCGTATTATAAATATCCCCTTTCGCAACTTCATCTCTCCTATTTAAATTATCTGCAGAAGAAAAACTTCCCTGATTATAATTACGCCCTTCACCAAGAATACCGACATCATTCGGTGCAATAGCAAACTCAGTCAACGAATTTGCAGTAATTTTAAAATTGCCAAAATCAGCTGCAGAAGAACCACTCCAATATCCATTTTGATTAAAGTACATATTCATATCAGCCGACGAAACACCAGTAGTTGTCAACGTAATGCTCCCTGATGTTCCATTAGACACATAAAAAGGGACATAACCAAGACTCTGCGGATAACCGTCAATCACTAAATCTCCTTCCGGCAGGAAAGTCGCTTCATCTAATTTTGCATGTACGCGCCACTCATGTTTCAGCTCGCCATATCCGGCTTCTTGGCTGAAATCCAATGTCACTATATAACTTTTATTTCTACAGATATTAAAGTCTGAAGTAATATCTTCACCCAAAAAGAAACGATAATTAATATCACCGGCATCAACTGTTGTTGAAGAAGAAGTCTGGCTTTTCACAATAGAATACTTACCCTTTACTTCAATGTAAGTACAAGCCAGATCATCCCATTTCTTAAACCAAGTATCATAATCTACCGCATCTGCATTTTCAGGCACGTCTATACCCGGACTTTTATAAGCGGCTCCTTTTTCATTGGGATAAACACCTTGTTTATTTTCATACATATGAAAATAAGAACCTTTATCACTTTGAACCTCGTCAATATCAAACTCAATATCAACAGCAACTGTTTGCTTCGGTGTCAACTTATTGTCACCTTCACCAGAAAATGGCATAAGGGTATAGACACTTGGCAACTTACGGACTTTTACACTATGTATATTTAGATAAACCTTATCCATATCCGGCAAATTTTTCGTAATTCTGAATGTCACCTTTGAATAAGGTGGTACGACCCGTGCACAATAAGAAGCGCCATCCGTTGTTACATTGACACCTGTATTTATTCCTTCTTCGTACATTTCGCTACTCTTAGACGCATCTGTTCCCTCTGCAACAAATCCTAACATCATCTCCTTACCTGTCGGTCCCTGACTTGCTTGAAATTGTGCGGTCAACAAATCCGCTTCAGTGGCATATTCGGCCGCTACACTTTGGGAGCCGGTATTCGTCAATACATATATCTTATGTCGACCTGTTTTTGTTGAAAATTCCACTGTCCGTTGGTCAGCCTCATCATTCCATTTTCCCCAATAAGCAACAGTTCCATTCCCCCCTGCCTCGTTATACACAAGTACCGCCAAATCATCTATTTGTCCGAATGTTTCACCATTATCTAAGGCTTTAGTTTCAACTACCGTAACATCAGGTGCTCCGATATTCAGTTTCAAGGTCACCGGCAGACCTTCGGGGACATCCGGACCGTTGTTGCCTTTATCGAAATCTTCGTTGGTACACGAAGCGACTGTCAGCACACACCAAAGGAGGGCTGCCAGCTTTATTATATTTTTATGTAACATACTCATTCGTCTTTATATATTAGCATTCGTTTCTTATTACCATTCAATATTATCATCGACAACACCCCAAGGAGTCACTTTGATCCTTGCGCCTAAGAAGGCGCCGTCTTCGCCCCATGCGAATAGTACCAATGTACGCTGGAACGGATGGATTTCGATCGGGCCTGTCGTACCGTCGTCGAAAGTTCCTTCCTTCACTTCGTAACGGTCGTTGCCGACCTGTATGCTTCCGGTCATATTCTGACCTAAATAGAGCGCCTGTGGTCCTGTCGTTTCCCATTCGGAGCCTTTCCAGTCGGCTTCGGGGTTGTAGTAGACACTGTCGCCAGTCAACTCGCCCTTATAGTCGATCGTGTTCAAAGTGCGGTCCATATAGAAGTCGCATTCATCAGTCGCACGCAGCCCTCTTGCCGTCAGGGCATATTGAAGGTTAAGCGTTCTCATCTCGACCGTTCCGGTTTTGGGTTCGAGCACGATTTCCTGGTTTCCGCCAGCCACACCGTTCCCACGTACCGTCACATCGATATCGCCGAAAAAGATGCTGTCGGGAGATTGTGCGATCTCGCCTTCGCTCTTCAGAGAAACGGCAAAGTCTTCGACCTTGGTGGCCTCGTTCACGTCCTGATGTCCCTTGAGGTTTCCCCATGCGATCAGATGCAGTTTCGAACTTTCAGGATAGTTCAACTCAATGGTTTCTTTGCCTCTGATAAAGGCATCGTTGAGATCGCGCGTGTCAAGCAGCTTCGAGTTGTTATCGTAGATAAAGAGCTTGGCTTCCGAAACAACGCTCAAAGCCGTGATATCATCACCTTTGTGATTCACGACCTTTAGTGTCAGCTTATAGCACTCGTCCAAGTCTTCCTTGATACAGCCGGTGGTAAAGACCGTAACTGCGACAAGTGCCAGAAATAAAACCTTTTTTGTCAATATTGATTTCATAACGTTTTGTTTTTTATTCCTATTCATTTTACCCTATTAATCCAAATCTTCATTTTGCTCGATCACATCCCAGTCAGCCACCGTAACAGCCACATCCATACAAGCCTCAGTCACCGGATCATACGGCCGGTCGGAACCACTGCTATTAATGGTGAGGGAGATGTTGTAACGATAATTGCGTTTGACAAAGCTGTGTTTAGGAACGTCTTCACCTTCTGTCAGTGTATATCCCCTATTTGGATCATTAACTGAAATTGTATAGAAACGATCTTTTTCAACTTTGCCGTTATTATCAATATAAGTACCTTTCAGCACCAACAAGGTACGTTGACCAACCGGCGTTTCTTTTAGATTTTCATACACATAGAAAGAAGCTACCGCCCGTTTACCATTCTCTGTCTCCAAGACAGCATCTTTCGTTATCTCAATAGTTTCTGGAGTCCATGCGAGAAAATTAATCATTACACCATCCTTAGTTATTTTATACTCTCCATTCCAATCATCTTCGAAGTAGTCACCATACCACCACAATTTCTCACCGGAAGGAGCAGCATTCGCCTCAACCCAATTATTAGGATATTCTTTTTTTGATGCTATGTGAGAGTAGCCTTTCACGTTAGCCATAAAGACTTCTTCAAGTTGAAAAGTCGCTCCGGTATTCGTAGTTGAAATCTTAACGGATTTCAAGTTGACTTGGGCAACATGGCGATACAATTCGATCTTGCCTCCCTTAATTTCATTAGGAGAATGATTACCCACAAAACTATTAGCATCCCCAAAAATATTATGTGTATCGATAGTTAAATTGGTTTCTATCACTTTACTACTCATAGAAAGTCCGCGATCCAACGTTTCATCTTTCAAAGAATGAGTATATTCCAACACTTGACTAAGTTTTTTTCCTACAAATGCTTTTGGATCAATACTTGAGTTAGCCAAAACAACAATCGTCGCCGAACCAGCTTCAACCGCTATATCGGGGACAAGGGTAGTTTCATTAGCTCGGCGTTGAGTCTGATACACAGCATCATCTCCCGTACCGGAAAAGACAAGCACATCCAATGTATGGATTTTATTTTCTTTTTTTTCTTCTTCTGTAACATCAATTCCAACTGCTTTTGTACGGCCATCCCCATACACACCTGTAGCCAACGACAACGTCGCATTGGGGGTAAAAACGTGTTCTTCAGGAATGTCTTCATTTGAAGAACAGGCCACAGCTGCTCCTACCACTATACTCAATAAAAAATAATTCCTTAATTTCATAAATATATATTTTTATTTATTCCTCTTATTCCTTGCAATATTATATAGTACAAAAGTATTTCCCTTTGCTTACCCTAAGAATAGGTGCTACTCTCTTTATTAATAGACAAATCTATCACACAAGTGTTTTGATAGGTTTGCATAGGTTTGTGCAACAGATACCACAAAGACACAAAAGTCCCATAATCTTTCATTCTGACAAGAAGATACTCAAGGCGATCAAACTTCCCGTATCACCATAAGTAAAAGTTATTCTATACAACCTCATGTCTAAAAAAAACATTTCTATAAACTAAAAAATCCCCAACCTAAAATAGGCTGAGGATTTTTAATCTATAACGAATGATGATAATTAAATCTCAACATCTTGATCAACTTCACCAAAAGGAACAACTTCAACCTTAACATCCAAGAATGTTTCATCATACTTAGGACCAACAGGTGTCTTGTAACCAGGGCCTGTAACTGTGATAGTTGTGTTATACTGCAAGTTTCTCATAACACCATGAATTTTGTCATCAGCACGTAAACCAACAAAGTCTGTCGGAACCTTTTCACTTACCGTTCCTGTATTACCAATGGCAAAAGAATAGTATCTATTTGATTCTGTAATTCTTGAAGGTTCACTATCACCAGATTTAATACCATCGTAACTAAAGTCACCTTTAATTACTAACAACGTTTGTATGCCGTCTTCACCACTTGTATTTTCATAGGGATAAAAAGTCTTCATATCTTTAGGTGCATAAGCCTCAGTTTTAGAAACAGTCACATCATCAAAAACCGAAACAAACGTAGGTTCATACACATAGTTAGAAGTCGGATCTTGTATATAGTTAAAAATCTTATCTGTTTCAGTAACATCTTTTAAATATTTCGTATAAGCATCACTTACCACACCATTGCCGTAAGAACCATCCATCATAGTTGATCCCCATTCAGCACCATTAGCACCAACCAGTTTGGAATTATTATGTCCATGCAAAATAAAGATTTCCTTCAATTTCAATTCAGCATTAGGATATTGCTGCCCCTCTGCAACGCTTTCTTTTATCTTGATTCCTTTCAAAACAACTTTAGCGACATTACGATACATCTTCACAGCTCCATCTCCTGCTTGTGGCAAATAATTACCATCTTTATCACCTGATAAGCCATAACCTAAATAATTTGTTACATTCGCTTTCAACGTAACTTCATAAGCTTTACTATTCATTGAAAAATCACCATCAGTTTCTGAATACAATTCAAACTTAGTTGTAGCATCAAGAACATTCTGATAAGAAGTCGTTTCTTCATTAAAGGTAGCAACTTCATCTTTTGCATTTGCCAATACTAACACTGTTTTATTTCCCGGGGTCAGTTTTGTCTGTAAAACCTCATCTGTCCCTTCTTCTTCTACAGTTGCTTTCTTTTCTAACTTTATGTCGTTTGTTCCAGCTCCATTAAAAACCAATACAGTCAAATTGCGAATATCACCTCCCCCTGCTTTTGTTGTCGGCTGATCTATCTTCAAAGCCAAAGAAGTTCCACCTTCAACATCAGGATTACCGTTATCCGGAGTCGGCACATCATCATTCGAACACGAAGCGAAAGCACATGCAATCATTGTTGCATACATTAAATTTCTTAGTTTCATATTTTTCAAAATTAAAAAGTTAATAAATTCGTTTATATAATGATCTTTATTTTTCTTCCCCTATAGCTTACTGAGTTGTTCGGAACGATTGTTGTGTTTTATGTTGTCCTATACTTCCCATCGGCTAACTATCTTTACTATATTTATTGATACCATCTATAATATTATCTTTATCTGTCTCATCGTTTCGGGTTATCGTCTTTCGACATTGCAAAGGTGGGAGAAAAAGTAAAGACGCATTAGGGGTGTGGCTCTCAAATATAATCGGTAAAACTCTAAGTGACTATTTTGATTTATTTGCACCTATTTTTGAGATATTTTCAGTTTTTATGGTGCTTACATCTTATTATAGAACAAGAATAAGAGAGGAATATAGTACGACTAATTGTCCGGAAGGACGGAATGTCCAGCCTTAAGCTGGAATTCCGTATTGTGAAGGTGTAACTCCGTATTGCTCGGTAAAACGTTTACGGAATGTAGCCGTATCGTTAAATCCCACCATTTCGGCGACTTCCTGTACGGAGTATTGCTGGCTGGCAAGCAGTTCGGCGGCTTTTTTCAGCCTTATGTTGCGTGTCAGTTCAAGGATACTCAGATCTGAGTATTGTTTAATTTTCCTATACAAGGTTGGCAGACTCATATTCAATGAGTCTGCCAGCACTTTTGCCTCAAAAGTAGAGTCATCGAGGTGTTTCTCTATGTTTTTGACAACGGCATCCATGAACGGGTTGGTCGACAGCGTGTTTTCTTCATTGTGCGAAGCAGCAGAAGAATTAGAGAAGTAACGTTTCATATCGTCGCGCTTCTTCATCAGGCTGTTGATCTTGCTCCGCAGGATTTCCACGTCGAAAGGTTTCGTGATGTAATCGTCAGCACCCGCTTCGATACCGGTAATCACATCTTCGCTCTCGACTTTGGCTGTCAACATCACGACAGGCGTCTGCGCCATCTTGGGATCGTTCTTGATCTCACGGCAGGTCTCGTAGCCGTCTTTCACCGGCATCATGACATCGCAAAGGATCAGGTCCGGCTCTTCTTTCAAAGCGACGTTTATCCCATCCTGGCCGTTGCGGGCTTCCAGTATCTGGTATTCCTTATTAAAGACATGCTTCAGGAACCAGCGTATCTGGTCACTGTCGTCGATCACAAGGAGTTTCTTTCCAGTTTCCTTCTTTTGCGGAATCACATGGATCAGTTCGGCGATCTCTTCTTTCTGGCGGGCATTCAGTTTGACCAGGTCGGATTCGGGTTCCACAAACTCGACACGACGGTCCAACAGATGCTGCTTGCCAAGCGGGATCATGATTATGTAGGAAGTGCCGTTCTTGTCCGACTCGCTTCGGTACATACCGCCTATCGCATCAGCCATGTCCATGATCTGCTTCAAGCCGCGGCGTGTACTTTCGTCTTCATCCAACCCCTCGTCTGTCACAACCAGTGCGCTGTAGGCTTTTCCGTTTTCATTTACAACAGATATATCGAGTGTCACTTTCCCATAAACAAACGTATTTTTGAAGGCATTCGACAGTAACATACGCAGAGCGAACTCCATCTTGCGGCGGTCCATCCAGACCCAAAGGGCGGGCGTCTGCGTGTTGATACGGAAATCGATGTTGTTCATGGCTACCCAATCGACAAAGATATCGCAGATCTGGCGGGCAATCTCGACCATATCGTAACGGGCGATGCGCAAATAATTGGCGACATCGTTCGAACGGTGCGTACCGATCAACTGGTCCGCCAAGTCCTGCATGGCAAGTGTATTACGATAAGCGGAAAGCAACTGGGTAGACATATCTTTCTCCGGATCGTCGTTCTGCACCACCAAGGCAAGAGAACCCAACACTAAAGAAAGCGGGGTGCGCATTTCGTGGATCGTCTCGATAAAGAAGTTGTCGTTGATGCTTTCAGCGTCTTTCAGGCGTTTTTCCGCTTCGGCAAGCTTGTCGGCAGCCTCACGCTGGATCATGTCGTTTTCCTTAATCTTGGTTACGATGAGCTGCTCCAACTCTTTCTTGTTATTGTTTAATGTAGAGATCACCAACTCCAGTTCGTTATTCTTCCGGACCAAATCACTATTGGCTTTCGCCAAATCGTCATTCTGCTCCCGTAAAACCCGGTATCTTTCTTCCTGTTGCTCGATTTGCCCTTCCAACGACTTATTTCGGGAATCAAGTTCTTCATTGCGGGTATTCACTTCTTCGTTTCGGGAGCTGATTTCTTTATTCAAACTTTCAAGTGCGGCGTTTTCCTTGATGATCCGATCCGAGCGATCATTCATATTGGAATGTAATTTTCTCACATAAAGAAACAGGGGGACAAATAAAAGCAGTAGAGCAACCACCACAATCAATGTCTCACTTCCGAATAGTTGTCCGTTTTCATTGGCAGCCAAGATTAATGAAGTACTGAAAAAAACACCTGTCAATACTCCACTCACCCTCTTGAACAGAGATTTTTTCTTCATATTTATATGCATTTATTATATATCCTTCTATAAATCAAAACTCATCGTCAGCATTGCACGACAAAGATGGCAAAAATATTTTTCTTACGAGATATTTAACACCAACTATTTTTCAAAAAATATCATGATAATCATATATTTTTAAACATACAAAATCGTTACAAAAACATGACAGCATCCAAATTTCATCCGATAGACGCAATTAAAAATAGGGCATCAAAAAACTCTTCCCCATCAGAACATGACACGAATACCTACACATTGACACGTTTAACATCTTTTACGCACGTATTATTGTAGAACAGAAAAAGACATTTTATTTTTGTACAAAAATAATGGACAGAGATTCAGACGAGGCTTATCGGTTCCAAATTAAGGTATTATAGAATGCAGCTTGTTTCATAGCAAACAATCATTAATTATCAATACTCATAGTATCGGAAACTTTTCAAAACAAGCTTCTCTAAATGAGTTGTCCATCAATAAAATATTTCATTTGATTTATTTTACCCTCAATTTTTTATATGCATAGGCGTACATCCGGATTGTTCCGCGTGTGCGCCACTTTTTTTGCCTGTTTTATGCACGTACATATTTTATACACGACATAGAAGGGGCATTATATTATGAATATTCAGAAAACCTATCAACATAGGCAATCACCAACTTCAAGGGAGAACCAATAGTTTCACCTATCTCAGCTGATACATTTACCAGCGAAATGGTAAATCTAAAAACAAAATCCGAGTCATGACAGAATCAACCACATTCATGACACTTTTACCTGCCTCTAGAAAAGTGGTAGACCTTTCAATAACGAATGATAATTAATACCTTTACCATGCAAAAATGAGACAAACAACCCTCATAAAGAGATATTCTCCAACCATTTTGATTCGTTTAACATATTTTACATACAGAATTATTGTATTATTCGAAAACCAATGATACATTTGCACTATCAAAAAAAAGAACCGAAGGTTTTGATGAGGGTCTTAACCTTACAAATGTTCTTTCGGAGTATAGGGTTTTAATTAGCATATAAAAAAATTAGGGTCATGAAAAAGGGTAAAATTTTCACAAATTGTTTGTTTTCTATTTGGACATTGTCCGTTATTCTATCTTTCGCAAGTTGCTCTTCCGAGGGTGATTCCATTTCAATCATAGATGAAAGAGTTCCACTGGAAACAGAAGCACCTTTTTCCGTAATCTTGAAAGCATACTCCGAGAATTCGGACATCACTGCCAAAGGGGACGTAAAAAGCACTACACTGTATGTTTTCGATGAAAATAACGATTTCTACAAACAAATCACAGTGGACAATGATTATCTTTTACAGGTTAAGCCGGTCGAAATAAACTGTCCGGGATCCGACAAGATCACCGTCATCGCTTGGGCAGGCCTTTCAAGCAATAGCGAAGAAATCAGCAATATGAACCAGGCAAACGTCATCTCAGACCTGCAAGTAAGCCTAAAACACAATAATGGCGTTGCAAACAATCTGCCGGGAGACTTGTTTTATGGACAAATCGTTCTACATCGTTCTTCTACAAAAGCAACTTCGCAGGAATTAAAGATCGAACGCAAGGTGTCTTCCATGTCGATCTTGACAAAAGGTGCTTTAAAGGTATTTGACTCCAAAGAAGGCAATTATTATTACAAAATCAAAAGAACTAAAAGCTCATTCAACTGCAATGGTGAATTGACAGGCAATGATATCGGATATATTATTCCAGCTACTTTAAATGATAATGGCAACTTAACCACAGGAACATTCTCCATTTTACCGGCTGATAATATGACTATAGAGCTTTACAGAGATGACGTTTTAGTTCTTTCTTCCGAAAATGTCAAAAATTCAGAAAACGTGGCTGCAAACGAAGGAGAACAAACAAATATCATTTTTGACCTTTCCCGCAACAATATCAATATTAGCATTTCAGAATGGGGTACTGTTATTCAGTATGTTACAGTCGGATAATTCGACCCTCAATTTTTTATATGCAATAGGTGCACATTCGGATTATTCCGAGTGTGCACCACTTTTTATAAATATGCGATCCTCCGTGATAGGAATACCAGCCAATATGATACAAATACAATCGTTAATAAATATTTCATCTGATTACAAGCATTTTACATTATCACGAATGATATGGGTACAATGCCCGTATGATATTTTTGCCACGCATATAAACACTATTGATAGCGTAACTTTGTAGCAAGAAATAACACAATACAATTTGTGAAATTTTACCCTATACTCTGTTTGCACGAATCCCTTAATTCTGCAAGCAAACCTAATTAATATAACCGTGAGGTTACATAATTATCATAAAAGTCCAGGCTCTCTGCTTCTTTTTGACAAGAACAGAAAACCTGGACTTTTTTCTCGTTTTTGATTACTAAATAAAACGGAAAAAGACTTCGTAAATGTTTAGTTTACGAAGTCTTTTTCCGTGTAGCGAGACCCGGGATTGAACCGGGGACCTCATGATTATGAATCATGCGCTCTAACCAGCTGAGCTATCTCGCCATCAAATGTCACCATTTCCTTGATTGACGCTGCAAAAGTAGAGCTTATTTTTATATTGTGCAACACTTTCATGAAAAAAAATTCAATTATTTTGAAAGCTTCCTGTTAAGATCTTAATTCAGAGTTGTTTTTTTGGCGAACAGATTTGGCAAATATCAATTCTTTTATTATCTTGCTGCGCAATAAACACGATGAAAGATGAAAAAAGAGAAATTTCATATCGAATACATTTTCGATAAAGTTTCACGACGAAGCTTATGGAATCACCTCACAACTCCTCCAGGACTATCCGCCTGGTTCGCCGATGATGTTATTATCAATGGTAACATATATGTTTTTAAATGGAACAAAGCCGAACAGGAAGCGGAAGTGCTGTCTATAAAACCGGAAATGAGCATCCGTTACCGTTGGATGGATGAAGAGGATGAAAATGCCTATTTCGAATTCCAGATCCACAGCCATGAATTAACAGGATCGACTTCTTTACAAATAACGGATTTTGCCGAACAAGATGAAAAAAAGGATTCTATCGATTTATGGGACACGCAAGTAGAAGAACTGAAACGTACACTCGGTATTTAGCTTGTTTTAGTGATTTCTGTTAGCGATCATATCGTTTTTTCACTACTTTTGCGCCGTCAACCGGATAAGCAATGTTGAAAATAAAACGATTATATACATTTATGCTGCAGACTTTCCTGCCGTTGTTCTTGATGACCTTCGGCATCTGTCTGTTTATTGTGCTTATGCAGTTCCTGTGGAGGTACATTGACGACATGGTCGGGAAAGGTTTGGGGATTCCTGTTTTGGCGGAAATGTTTATGTATGCCGCCCTATTTCTCGTACCGATGGCACTACCACTGGCTATTTTGCTTGCCTCGCTTATGACTTTCGGGAATCTTGGCGAACGATTGGAATTACTGGCTATGAAATCAGCGGGTGTCTCCCTTGTCCATATCATGCGCCCGCTAATCATCACCATCAGTATTATAAGTATCGGGGCTTTCTTCTTCCAGAACTATGCCATGCCTGTGGTACAAGTCAAACTTTACACGCTACTTTGGTCTATGCGGCAGAAATCGCCGGAGCTAGATATTCCTGAAGGGGTTTTTTACAGCGAAATCACTGGATTTAATGTATATGTGAAGCATAAGGATACTGAAACGGGGCTCCTTCGCGATATGATGATCTATGATTATTCTGAAGGATTCAACAAAGTAAGCGTGATGGTCGCAGATTCGGGACGCCTGAAGACATCGGCAGACAAAATGTTCTTAGTCCTTTCCCTATTTAATGGAGAATCCTTTAGAAGCCTGGACAAGCAACCGAGTACCGCAGGTACAAAAAGCTCCGTTCCTTACCAAAGGGAGACATTCAAAAGCCGGGATATCCTGATCGAATTTGATGCCAACTTTTCACGGACGGACGAATCATTCATGCAAAACCAGTTTATGGGTAAAAACATGCATGATTTACAAATCTTCATCGATTCTGTTTCCGTACGCTTAGACAGCATACAAAACGTCAACGCCAAAAATGTTTACGAAACCTCATACAAAAAGACACTAAAGAAGCCGCAAGACATAAAGCAGAATAACGTAAAGGATGATTCGAATAGTGAAAAATCAGATACAAAAACGACACTAGAGACGCCCAAAACGGACGAGCCGGTAATTGTCATGAACTTTGACAGTCTCTATCAGGCAGAAAATCCCGGAAAGAAGGCAACTATCCTGACACGTGCGAAATCGAGCATAGAAAATATGAAGGCTGATTACTTCTTCAAAGCAGCCACTATCGGAGACGAAGCTTACAGGGTACGCCGCCACTTGACGGAATGGCACAAGAAGTTCACTTTGTCTTTCGCCTGCATGGTCTTTTTCTTTATCGGCGCACCGTTGGGAGCCATCATTCGTAAAGGCGGATTGGGGATGCCGGTCGTCATTTCGGTCATACTGTTTATTTTCTATTACATCATTGACAATATCGGTTTCAAAATGGCGCGCGACGGCGTATGGGAAGCATGGCAAGGGATGTGGCTAAGTTCCGCAATTTTGGCTCCGTTAGGTATCTTCCTGACTTATAAAGCGGTCAACGACTCCGTCATCCTGAATGCCGACACATACCTGAATGCCTTAAAAAACCTGTTCGGAAAACGTTCGGGCAGAAAAGTTGAAATGAAAGAGGTGATCATGTTCAATCCGGATTACGGGCAAATCATTCTCCGCCTGAAACAGTTGGCAGAAGAAAGCAATGCCTACTTAGCCGCCCATAAACGATGGACAAACTATTTTCTCTTCTGGAAACAGGGAGGTCGTGACCATACGGCCGAACAATTAGCAGTAAAAATGGACGGGATCATCGAAGAATTGTCTAATTCGGACCAAAACTTGGTTCTGAACAAACTGATGGACTATCCGGTCATCAACGGTTACAACCAGACAAATGCAAAAATAAATGGAAAAGCCGGGCTGGCAATCAGCCTCTTTTTCCCGATCGGATTCCCGGTTTATCTGCTTGCCACGTATCAGCGTAAACTTTTACGGCACGATATCAAGATGGTACAAAAGACAAGCTATGAACTGATTGATATAATTGAAAAATTACCTGTATCTTTGTAAAATAAGAAATATAAGTAAAATAATATATGAGCGAAATCAAATTAAACACCATTGAAGAAGCTATTGAAGACTTCCGAGAAGGAAAATTCTTAATCGTAGTCGATGATGAAGATCGCGAAAATGAAGGTGATTTTATTATTGCCGCCGAAAAGATAACTCCTGAAAAAGTAAACTTCATGTTGAAAAACGGTCGTGGCGTATTGTGCGCACCGATCACGGAAGAACGTTGTCAAGAATTAGAACTGGACATGCAGGTTGCAAATAATACCTCTTTACTAGGAACTCCTTTCACGATAACAGTTGATAAATTAGGAGGTGGCTGTACAACCGGCGTTTCGATGTTTGATCGTGCAGAAACTATTCTGGCGCTTGCCGATCCGAAAACCAAACCGTCCGACCTGGGCCGTCCGGGACATATCAACCCGCTTCGTGCCCGTTCACGTGGTGTGTTGCGCCGTGCCGGACATACCGAAGCAGCTGTTGATCTGGCACGCCTCGCCGGTTTATACCCGGCTGGCGCACTGATCGAAATCATCAATGAAGACGGGACCATGGCTCGCCTGCCCCAACTGATCGAGGTCGCCAAGAAGTTCGATATCAAAATCATCTGTATCAAAGATCTGATTTCATATCGTTTGAAAACAGAATCGATCGTAGAAAATGGCGTCGAAGTTGATCTGCCCACCCAGTATGGCCACTTCCGCTTGATCCCTTTCCGCCAAAAAAGCAACGGACTGGAACATATTGCCCTGATAAAAGGTAGGTTCGAACCGGACGAACCGATCTTGGTCCGTGTACATTCTTCTTGTGCAACCGGTGATATCTTCGGCTCCATGCGCTGCGAATGTGGCGAGCAGTTGCACAAAGCAATGCAACGTATCGAGCAAGAAGGCAAAGGAGTAATCGTTTACCTGAACCAAGAAGGACGAGGCATCGGACTGATGGAAAAGATGAAAGCCTATAAACTTCAAGAAGACGGTTTGGACACTGTCGAGGCAAATTTGCATCTCGGACATCAGGCAGACGAACGCGATTACGGCGTCGGTGCCCAGATCCTGCGCCATTTGGGAGTCACCAAGATGCGCCTGATGACCAACAACCCCGTCAAGCGTGTCGGACTGGAAGCATACGGGCTGACAGTCGTAGAAAACGTTCCTATCGAAGTCGCTCCGAATCCTTACAACGAATTCTACATGAAAACGAAAAAGGAACGTATGGGACACGTCTTGCACAATATCAAATAATTCATAATTACATAATAACACTATCATGACACAAGTATCAGCACGTTTAGCAAGTTTGTCGCCATCCGCAACATTGGCGATGTCCCAGAAGAGCAGTGAATTAAAGGCTCAGGGAGTTGATGTTATCAACTTAAGTGTCGGAGAACCCGACTTCAATACTCCCGAACCTATTAAGGATGCTGCCAAAAAAGCTATCGACGAAAACTATTCTCGTTATTCTCCCGTCGCTGGTTATCCGGCCTTGCGTAACGCCATCGTTGCCAAGCTGAAAAACGAAAACGGATTGGAATACACAGCCAACCAGATTTCTTGCGCAAATGGTGCCAAACAATCCGTTTGTAATACAATCATGGTATTGGTAAATCCGGGTGACGAAGTGATTATCCCGGCTCCGTTCTGGGTCAGCTATCCGGAAATGGTAAAATTGGCCGAAGGTACACCAGTAATCGTTGCGGCCGGTATCGAACAGGATTTCAAAATCACTCCGGCACAGTTGGAAACGGCTATCACACCGAAGACAAAGGCGTTGATCCTCTGCTCCCCGTCTAACCCTACAGGCTCGGTCTATAGTGCAGAAGAATTGGCAGGCTTGGCCGAAGTCCTGAAAAAACATCCGGAAATCATCGTGATTGCAGACGAGATCTACGAACATATCAACTATATCGGCAAACATAACAGCATCGCACAGGTGGACGGAATGAAAGACCGTACTGTCATTGTCAACGGTGTTTCCAAAGCCTATGCCATGACCGGATGGCGTATCGGTTTCATTGCCGGACCGGAATGGATCGTAAAGGCAGTAAACAAATTGCAGGGACAATATACTTCCGGACCATGCTCCGTATCCCAGAAAGCGGCAGAAGCTGCTTACACAGGTTCACAAGCACCGGTCGAAGAAATGCGCCAGGCATTCGAACGCCGCCGCAACTTGATTGTCGGCTTAGCGAAAGAGATTCCGGGATTCGAAGTAAATCAGCCGGAAGGAGCTTTCTACCTGTTCCCCAAATGTAGCTATTACTTTGGCAAAACCGACGGTACACGCACGATCGAGAATGCAGATGATCTAGCCATGTACTTGTTAGAAGTCGCCCATGTAGCTTGCGTTGGCGGAACATCTTTCGGTGCCCCCGAATGCATTCGCATGAGTTACGCTACCAGCGATGAAAACATCGTGGAAGCTATCAAACGTATCAAAGAGGCTTTGGCTGCTTTAAAATAAACCTACGGATATAAACGGATTTCACAATTGTGAAATCCGTGCCTAAAAACAGAAAAGGAGATGTTTTCAAAAAACATCTCCTTTTTTATTTCAAACTGCCGTAGCAAAATTATTCGGAACGCAAAGTAAAGCGTTTGAATGCCAAGATCTGCAATTCAGGATCAGCTTCCTTCATTGTTTCTTTTACAGTCTTCTTGCCATCCATGATATCTTCCTGGTTCAGCAAGCAAACTTCCTTCAAGAATTTGCCAAGACGCCCCTTAGCGATGTTCTCGATCATCTGCTGAGGCAAGTTTGCTGCTTTTTCAGCAGAAACAGTAGCAATGATTTCTTTTGCTTTGGCAACATCTTCAGCCGTGATCCAGCCCTTAGCCATGTTGCTTTCCATATGGTCTTCGCTGTCAACGTGTGTCGGGTTGATTCCAGCTTTCTTCAGGGCAGCTTCAACAGCTTTCTGTACCTGTTCAGCTTTAGTCTTCTCGATAGCCACTTGGATTTCCTGTTCTTTTACAGATTCAGGAACACCGGCTTCATCGATAGCGATCGGGTTCATGGCTGCGATCTGCATAGCGATGTTGTGAGCAGCTTCTTCAGATTCCTTATTAAACGCAGCGATCGTACACAACTGATTCTTACCCATGTGGTTATAAACAGTGGTATAAGCGCCTTCCACTACGTTATAGCCGTCCAATTCCATCTTTTCGCCCGTGATACCGCTACGGTCGGTAACAGCATCCTGTACAGTGCCTTTACCCATCGGCAAAGCCTTCACTTCGTCCAGAGTCTTGCACTTGTTAGCCACAGCAGCATCCAAGATAGCCTGAGTCAGTGCGATGAAATCTTCATTCTTAGCCACAAAGTCTGTTTCGCACTTCAAAGCGATGATAGCAGCGAATTCGCCATCTTTCTTTGCCAATACGCAACCTTCAGCAGCTTCACGGTCAGAACGCTTAGCAGCAATAGCCTGTCCTTTTTTACGGATAATTTCCATTGCCTTTTCGATATCACCATCAGATTCGGTCAAAGCCTTCTTGCAGTCCATCATACCAGCTCCACTCATTTTGCGCAGCTTGGTAATATCAGCCATAGTTACAGCCATAATCTTATTTTCTTATTTATTAAATATTTACTTTATTAATTGACAATGGACAATTGACAATTGACAATTCAAGTCAAAAGCCAATTGCCCATCGTTTCATTTTATGTTTCTCTTAATTTTCAATTGTCAATTTTCAATTGTCAATTGAATTACTCTTCGTCCTTAGCGAATTTGTCAGCAACGTTAGCATTCAGAGCTTCGTCGTCTTCCTTCTTAGTACGTTCTTTCTTTACAGCAGCTTTAGCTTTGCGTTCTCTTTTAGGAGCTTCGCCTTCACCGGCAGCTTCTGTATCGATCTTTTCAGCTTTACGTTCCTGCAAGCCTTCGTTCATTGCTTCACAGATAGCTCCCAAGATAACTTCTACAGATTTTGTAGCGTCATCGTTAGCCGGAATCACGTAGTCGATATTGTTCGGGTCGGAGTTTGTATCAACCATACCGAATACAGGAATACCCAAGCGGTTAGCTTCACGAACTGCGATATGCTCTTTCATTACGTCAACGACGAACAAAGCTGACGGAAGACGAGTCAGGTCCACGATAGAACCTAAGGTCTTTTCCAACTTAGCACGCTGGCGAGTGATCTGAAGTTTTTCTCTCTTAGAAAGATTATCAAATGTACCATCTTTTGTCATCTTATCGATAGTAGCCATCTTCTTGATAGCTTTACGGATAGTCGGGAAGTTGGTCAACATACCACCCGGCCAGCGTTCGATAACGTAAGGCATACCTACAGAAGAAGCCTTATCAGCGACAACCTGTTTAGCTTGTTTTTTAGTAGCAACGAAAAGTACTTTCTTACCTTGTTTTGCAAGGTTCTTCATTACTTCTGCTGCTTCGTCTACTTTAGCAACTGTTTTATATAAGTCAATGATATGAATACCATTACGCTCCATGAAGATATAAGGAGCCATTGCAGGGTTCCACTTTCTTTTTAAGTGTCCGAAGTGTACGCCAGCTTCTAATAACTGATCAAAATTAACTCTTGACATTGTTTTTTTCTTAAAATCGTTTACTTTCTTTTGTTTAACTCAATCATCAGGTAGTCCTCCTGTATGTCAGCATATAAAAAGAATCCTGATAATTTAGATACTAAACGCTTTGCTATACTTGTAAGGGACTCACAAATAAGATTAACGTTTACTGAACTGGAATCTCTTACGAGCTTTAGGACGTCCCGGTTTCTTACGTTCAACAGCACGCGGGTCACGAGTAACGAAACCTTCTGCACGAAGAGCGGATTTGTCTTCCGGATTGATCTTAACCAGTGCGCGAGCGATAGCCAAGCGAGCTGCCTCAGACTGTCCTTTGAAGCCACCTCCATCGAGGTTGATCTTGATATCATATTGTTCTGCAACGTTCAGCTTTGCGAGCGGCTGCTTAACAATGAACTGAAGGATTGTAGAAGGAAAGTAATTAGCCAGATCACGTTTGTTGATAGTAATCTTTCCTGTACCTTCGCTTACGAATACGCGAGCAACTGCTGCCTTACGTCTTCCTATTGCATTTACTACTTCCATTGTGATTATTTATATGAGTTTATATCGATTAATTTAGGCTGCTGAGCTTCGTGTTTGTGCTCTGTTCCTGCATATACATACAGATTGTTCAACAGTTTAGCACCCAGACGATTCTTCGGAAGCATACCTTTTACTACTTTACGGAACAGACGGTCGTCACCTTTAGCCTGTAAGTCAGCCGGCGTATAAGCGATCTGTCCACCGGGATATCCGGTATATCTCAAATAAATACGATCGTTCCACTTATTACCTGTCAGAACGATTTTGTCTGCATTGATGATAATTACGTTATCACCACAATCAACGTGCGGAGTAAAATTGGGTTTGTACTTACCACGCAAAAGCTTCGCTACCTTTGCGCAAAGGCGTCCCAAAGTCTGTCCTTCGGCGTCAACAATGACCCACTCTTTGTTTACAGTTGCTTTGTTTGCAGAAATGGTCTTAAAACTTAAAGTATCCACTTGCTTAAAAAATTAATAAATTAATAACTCTAAAAAACAAGAATCCAATCCTCGCATGCGCTGTCACCACGGACACTTGACATAACAACGTGCTAAAAATTAAACTCTTAGTACAATTTTGATAATATTCGGCTTGCAAAGGTACGTTTTTTCTGCAAAACACAAAACTTTTCGTAGAAAGAATTTACACAAGTAGGTCAAATTCAGGAAAAAGATGCTATAGACCGGACATAAAAAGCATCTAATATTTTACATCAAGAAATATATCCTTTCTCCGTCTAAATGACAAAGAAGGATCATCTCGTTTTCGGTATGCCGGAGTAATAAATATTTACCGGAACATATACCCCAACGACAACGTCACGTTGTTCTGATAGAGGGAAGATTCGCCTTCGCGTTCTATAGCGCGACGATCCAGTGTGCCGCAAAGGGTGCTGACGGAAAAGAAGTAGCGACTGTAATCCACACGCAAGCCGACATTGACACCCAGATCAAATGTTTTGAGATCAGCCTCCTTGGTCTGGCCGAAATGGATATCGACGTTCTGGTTTTCAGTTTTCATCTTTCCAAAAAGAGAGAAGTCGAGAGCCGGACCGACATAAACGCCCAACTGCACATCATTTATAATAAAGGTATAAGCCAAGTTCACCGGAACCTGGATAGAATAGTAACTGCATTTATTGAAAGAATTCTTTGCCCCTTCCACCTGCGGATTAGAGTAGAAAGAACCACCTTGGTTCACAAACGCCAGTTCGGGACGCAAAGACAAGCCCTTATATAAATGTATATCGGCAAGTCCGGCCAAGCTGAAACCAAAACGGGCACCTGCATTGTATGTCCCTTCAACTTTTTGCACCAGAGAAGAATAAGCACCACCCGCACGCACGCCGAAAGTAACTTGACCGACAGCCGGCATAATCATCAACATTGCCCAAAAGGCGATAAATATAATTTTTCTCATATTGCTAATCTCTGAGTTATTAAAAGCAAAGATAGAGTTTTTCAACCGGATTATTGCAGCCGATAGAATAAATTTATAAAATAACCCGTATCTTTATAGGCCGAAATAAAAAAGATTAAGACCCCATATGGAACCGTTTATACATCTGCACGTACATACCCAGTATTCACTGCTGGACGGACAAGCATCGATCGACGCTTTGATTGACAAAGCGCAAAAGGATGGTATGCCGGCGATTGCCGTCACTGACCATGGTGTGATGTTCGGAATAAAAGAGTTCTTCAACAAGGTATCCCAAAAAAACGGCAAGCCGTTAGGAGCCATCAAGGACTATGAAAAAGAGCTGAAAGAGCTGAAAAGTAAAACGGAACTGACCGCCGAAGAGCAAGCCCGCCTTGAAGAAATACCTGCAAAGATCGAAGAAGAGAAGAAAAAAATATTCAAACCGATCTTTGGTTGCGAGTGCTATTGTGCCCGTAACGGACGGCATAGCAAGCTTGCTTCACAGAACGACCGAAGCGGATGGCACTTGATCGTGCTGGCTAAGAACCTGAACGGTTACAAAAATTTGATCAAGATGGTTTCCTTATCCTGGACGGAAGGATTTTACGGACGTCCGCGCATCGACAAGGAGTTGTTGGAAAAATATCATGAAGACCTGATCATTTGCTCTGCCTGTATCGGTGGGGAAATTCCGCAGCATATCCTGAACGGACGGATGGACAAGGCCGAAGAATCGGTCCTTTGGTTCAAGAACCTGTTCGGAGAAGATTACTATCTGGAAATACAGCGGCACGAGACACATGACCCGAACGCCGCACAAGATGTATACCCCCACCAAGTTACGGCAAACAAGGCGATTCTGGAACTGGCGCGTAAACACAATATCAAGGTTATCGCGACCAACGACGTTCATTTCGTCAATGCGGAAGATGCGGAAGCTCACGACCGCCTAATCTGCCTTAGTACGGGTAAAGATTTGGATGACCCGAACCGTATGCGCTACACCAAACAGGAATGGATGAAGACGACAGCAGAGATGAATACCATCTTTTCTGATATTCCTGAAGCCCTCAGCAACACACTGGAAATAGCCGACAAGGTGGAATTCTACTCCATCGACCACGGTCCTATCATGCCGACCTTCGCCATCCCGGAAGATTTCGGGACGGAAGAAGAATATCGCCAGAAATTCACCGAACAGGACTTATTCGACGAATTCACCCGCGATGAAAACGGAAACGTTGTCCTGAGTGAAGAGGCCGCACACGACAAAATAAAAAAATTAGGCGGTTACGAAAAACTATACCGCATCAAACTGGAAGCCGACTACCTGAAAAAGATCACATACGACGGGGCAAAGATTTGCTACGGAGATGATCTGAACGACGAAGTCAAGGAGCGGCTGAACTTCGAGTTGCACATCATGAAGACGATGGGGTTCCCCGGTTACTTCTTGATCGTGCAAGACTTCATCCGGGCCGCCCGCGAAGAACTGGGCGTTTCGGTCGGTCCCGGCCGTGGATCGGCAGCCGGTTCGGCTGTTGCCTACTGTCTGGGGATCACCCGCATCGACCCGATCAAATATGACTTGCTGTTCGAACGTTTCCTGAATCCGGACCGTATTTCCCTCCCCGATATCGATACCGACTTCGACGATGACGGCCGCGGGGAAGTACTCCGTTGGGTAACGGAAAAATACGGGGCCGAACGTGTGGCGCATATCATCACGTATGGTACGATGGCGACCAAATCGGCCATCAAGGATGTCGCACGTGTACAGAAGCTTCCGCTTGCCGAATCGAACCGCCTCGCAAAACTCGTTCCGGACAAGATTCCGGATATGAAGAAGTTCAAGCTGAAGGATGCGATCAATTATGTGCCGGAGCTGAAAGAAGCGGCTACCGGAAACGACCCGCTGGCACGCGACACCTTGAAATATGCCCAAATGCTGGAAGGTAACGTGCGCAACACAGGTGTACATGCCTGCGGCGTCATTATCGGACGTTACGATATATCGGATGTCGTACCCGTCAGTACGGCCAAGGACAAAGATACCGGTGAAGAGATGCTCGTCACCCAATATGAAGGTTCGGTGATCGAAGAGACCGGTTTGATCAAGATGGACTTCTTAGGACTGAAAACACTGTCCATCATCAAGGAAGCAATTGAAAACATCCGGCTGACGACCGGCCATGACCTGGATATCGACCATATCAGTCTGGAAGATCCAGCAACTTACAAACTGTATTGCGACGGGAAAACCACAGGTACCTTCCAGTTTGAATCCGCTGGTATGCAGAAGTACCTGAAAGAACTGCAACCGTCTAAATTCGAAGACTTGATCGCGATGAACGCCCTGTATCGTCCGGGACCTATGGATTATATTCCTTCCTTTATCGCCCGTAAACAGGGAAAAGAAGAAATCAAGTACGATATTCCCGTCATGGAGCGGTATCTGAAAGACACATATGGCATCACCGTCTACCAAGAGCAGGTCATGCTTCTGTCACGTCTGTTAGCGAACTTCACCCGTGGCGAGAGTGACGCCCTCCGTAAGGCAATGGGTAAGAAGCTGATCGAAAAGATGAACCACCTGAAATCCAAATTCATGGCGGGTGGAAAGACGAATGGTTACAAGGAAGAAACTTTGCAGAAGATATGGTCCGACTGGGAAAAATTCGCCTCATACGCCTTCAACAAGAGCCATGCCACCTGCTACTCATGGGTAGCCTATCAGACAGCTTTTCTGAAAGCGAACTACCCGTCCGAGTATATGGCTGCCGTCTTGAGCCGAAGTTTATCGAATATTGTGGATATCACGAAATTCATGGACGAATGTAAGGCGATGGGCATTCAGGTGCTCGGACCGGACGTGAACGAATCGATCCTGAAGTTCAGTGTGGACAAGAATAAGAACATCCGCTTCGGTCTGGGTGCTGTGAAGGGTGTCGGCGAAGCCGCCGTGCAGAATATCATTGAAGAACGGAGGAAAAACGGTCCGTACAAAGATATCTTTGATTTTGTGGAACGTGTCAACCTGACTGCCTGCAACAAGAAAAACATCGAATCACTGGCATTAGCCGGTGCTTTTGACAATTTCGGCATCCAGCGGGAACAGTTCTTTGCCGAAACCGGAAAAGGAGAAATATTCCTTGAAACACTGGTTCGCTATGGCAATAAGTTCCAGACAGACAAGAGTACGGCTACCAATTCCCTGTTCGGAGGAGATGCTTTTATCGCCATCGCCAAACCGGAGATTCCCAAATGTGAACGTTGGAGCGACCTCGAACGCCTGAATAAAGAAAAAGAACTGGTCGGTATCTATCTTTCCGCCCATCCGTTGGATGAATACCGCATTATACTGACATATGTATGTAATACCGGCATGGCGGAAATAAACGACAAGGAAAACCTGGTAGGCAAAGACTTGCTGTTCGGCGGTATCGTTACGGACTTCCGCGAAGGGATGACCAAAAAAGGGAATCCTTACGGCATTATCAAGATAGAAGATTTTACCGGTAGCGGCGAAATAGCATTATTCGGTAAAGATTACGTCGATTACAGCAAATTCGGCAAGCGCGGCATGTACCTGCTGATCAAGGCGCGTGTGGAAGACCGCTACAATTCAGGTCGCCTTAGCTTGTCTATCGGAGCCATCCAATTGCTGCAGGAAGAGAAAGACCGCCTGATCGAAAAGATCAGTATCACGGTCCCGATCCACGATTTGGACGAACCGACCATAAACGAACTGTCGGCCTTGATTAAAAACAATCCGGGTCAGAGCCTGTTATATTTCAAGGTGGTTGACGGCGAACATAATGTCATACAGAATTTTTTCTCACAAAACATACGGCTTAATGTCACACGCAACCTAGTCGAATTCTTGCAAACGAACGAGAATATGGATTTTAAAATTAACGAGTAGTATTTGTATGGTATAAAAGAATTTGTACTTTTGCACAAAATTCGAATATATAATTCATAATTAAAGATATGGCACTACAAATTACAGATGCAAATTTTGAAGAGTTGGTAAACTCTGGTAAGCCTATGGTCCTTGACTTTTGGGCTGAATGGTGTGGTCCTTGCCGCATGGTTGGTCCGATCATCGATGAACTGGCTACCGAATATGAAGGCCGTGTTACTATCGGCAAAATGGATGTAGACAACAACAACGACGTGGTTGCACAATTTGGCATCCGTAATATTCCGACCGTTCTTTTCTTCAAAGACGGCAAGGTAGTAGATAAACAGGTAGGTGCTGCTCCTAAAACTACATTCGTATCTAAAATAGAAGCTCTTTTATAATTTAATAGCGCGAAGCATTTCGCGTTTTCCTGGGGGGCCGGGTATTCTTTCGACAGAATATCCGGCTTCTTTCATCATACGTCTGACGACACCTTTCGCACAATAGGTTGTCAAAACACCGCCTCCGGTCATGCGGGCATACAGTCGGTTGAAGATTTCCTGATTCCACATCTCCGGCTGCTTATCGGGAGCGAACGCATCAAAATAGACCAGGTCGATCCGATCCGGCAAAGCACACGTATTACTGTCTCCTTGTATTTTATGCAGTCCAAAGAAATCCGTAACCTGGACCGCAACATTCCATTCCGCCTGATGCAAGGCTTGGAAAACATCTTTCCGTCCGGCACAGATCATTTCGCCGTAATTTAGGCTCTCGATCACGTCCATATCAAGCGGATAAAGTTCAACCGAATAGTAATGTATTTTCCGTTGATGCACCTCGGCATCCAACAAAGTCAAGAAGGCATTGAGCCCAGTACCGAAACCTATTTCCAGAACGACGATTTCTTTCCGTTCCAGATGGTGTAACCCAGCTTCAATAAAGACATGGCGCGACTCCTGCACGGCGCCGTTCACAGAATGGTAGTGTTCGTCCATTTCGGGGATAAAAAGCGTATGGCTCCCATCCGCCGTCAGTTGCAATTCCCGTTTGATATGATTCGTTGCGTTCTGCATGTATTTCTATAATATGCCTGCAAAGGTAAGTTTTTAATCCCGGTTTTTATATACCTTTGTAACCATAACAAGAATCAAAGATGACCAAAAAATTTATCTTTCTTTTACTCTTGATGTTTACGGGTTTACAAATAATGCAGGCCCAACAAACATATTCAATAAAAGGGATTGTAAAAGATGCCGCCAACGGCGAACCGGTTAGCTTCGCCAATGTGGTCATCTGGAACACGATAGAAGGGACTGTCACTGATTCGATCGGCCAATTCGAGATCACCGGAGTCTCTCCCGGAAGCTATCGCCTGCAAGCCTCCTTTATCGGTTATAAACCAACAGTTACGGCTGAATTCAGAATTTCCAACAAGGACATGTTTTTTCCGATCGAACTGGAAGAAAGTAGTGAAAGCCTGCAAGAAGTGAGCATTGTCGCCTCTCCTTTCCGCAAGACGGCAGAAAGTCCGCTCGGACTGCGCGTGATCGGGTTCAAAGAGATCGAGAAAAGTGCCGGAGGAAACCGGGACATATCCAGGGTCGTGCAATCTTTTCCTGGTGTGGCATCTACGGCTGCTTTCCGAAACGACCTGATGGTCAGAGGAGGAGGACCGTCTGAAAACCGTTTCTTTCTCGATGGCGTAGAAATACCGAACATCAACCACTTCTCCACACAGGGAGCATCCGGAGGTCCTGTCGGGATCATTAACCCAGATTTCATACGCGAAGTCGATTTCTACTCTGCAGCCTATCCTGCCGCGCGTGGAAACGCTCTTAGCTCGGTTCTTGATTTCAAGTTGCAGGACGGAAACAAAGAAAAATTCTCCCTACGGGGAGTGATAGGAGCTTCGGATATCGGATTCTCAGCCAACGGACCGGCCGGCAAGAAGACGACCTACCAAGTGTCTATTCGCCGTTCATACCTTCAGTTCCTGTTCGACATGATCGGGCTGCCTTTCCTGCCGACCTTCACAGACGCACAATTCAAAGTGAAACATACATTCGACCGGAAAAACGAACTGGCTATTCTGGGATTGGGAGCCATAGACGACATGAAACTCAACACCGGTATGGAAGACATGAGTGAAAAGAACCAGTATATCTTAGCCTACCTGCCGGTGGTCAAGCAAAAGACATACACATTAGGAGCTGTTTACAAACATTACTCTGGCAAAAACATCTATTCGCTAATTGTCAGCCGGAGCCAGTTAAACAATAAGAATATCAAATACAAGGATAATGACGAAAGTTCGGAAGAGAACCTGACTCTCAATTACCGTTCGGACGAAATCGAAAATAAACTGCGCAGTGAAAATATATTCCGTTTTCCTTTCTTCCGGCTGAATGTCGGCGGAAACCTCGAATATGCGACCTACACCAATCGTACATACCAGAAACAGTTCACCACGATCCCCAGAGTGATCAACTATCACACAGATCTAGGACTTTTGAAATGGGGGCTTTATGCCACAGCCATATACGAAAGCGACAACGAGCGTTTCACCGCTTCTTTAGGAGTACGGGCGGATGCCAACGACTATTCGCCGGAGATGAACAACCTCCTGGATCAACTCTCGCCCCGTCTCTCCCTTTCCTACCGTTTGTTTGGAGCGGTCTATCTGAACGGAAGCATCGGCAGATATTACGAATTGCCACCTTACACGGTTCTAGGATTCAAAGACAATCAAGGTAATTACCTGAATAAAGCCAACCACCTGACTTATATCCGAAGCGACCAGGCAGGACTCGGACTGGAATATCGCCCTTCCTCGTATCTGAAATTCTCGGCAGAAGGTTTTTACAAGAAATACGACCAATACCCGATGTCATTAGTCGATAGCATTCCACTCGCCTCCAAAGGTACGGACTACGGGGTTTTAGGAAACGAAGCAGTCAACTCGACTGCCACCGGAAGAGCATACGGCCTCGAACTTACCGGCCGGTGGTATAATTATAAAGGGCTGACTTTTATCGCTTCCTACACCTATGTCCGGAGCGAATTCAAGGATGGACGCGGGAGCGGAAAATACATTCCGTCAGCTTGGGACAACCGCCATCTCTTTACATTCAGCGGGACCTACGCACTGCCTAAAAACTGGGATATCGGAGCCAAACTAAGAGTTGTGGGCGGTGCGCCCTATACCCCTTACGATGTTGAAAAAAGTAGCCTGGTCGAAGCTTGGGACGCCAGCGGCAGTCTCTATTACGATTACAGCCGCTTCAACAGCGAACGGTTAAAACCTTTCACCCAACTGGATATCCGGATAGACAAGACCTTCTATCTGAAAAAGTTCATGTTGGGGGCCTATATTGACATTCAGAATATTCTGAATTCCAAATATAAAGAACAGGATGTGTATATCAAAACAGGTAAAATCCTAAATCCGGACGCACCTCTCGACCAACAACGATATGAACTAAAACCTGTAGAACGACGTACCGGGACCCTATTACCCAGCATAGGACTCATGATCGAATTTTAGAAAAGTGTTGATTTATGCAAGCTTATACCAAATAATTCCTATTTTTGCATGCGGGATTCAAAAGGAATCTATTTGGGAGTTTAGAATAATATTTACTTAATGGGCAAATCATCAGACTACAAAGTAATGTACAGATGGCTATTTTTTTTCACTGTCATATGCCTACTCTTCACATGCCGGGTCCATGCTGATGAAAATAACCCTATCCTGATCATCAGCTCTTACAATCCCGACACACGCAATACGACGCAAAATATTTCCGAATTCATGGAAGAGTATAAGAAACAGGGGGGAAACTCGCCTGTCGTAATCGAGAACATGAACTGTAAAAGCCTGCCCGAAGCTCCCCTCTGGAAGGAAAGAATGCGTAAACTGCTGAACAAATATCAGGGAGAAAACAGCCCTAACCTGATCGTTATACTCGGACAAGAAGGATGGGCCTCCTACCTTTCTCAAGATGACAGCATAATCCGAGATATTCCGATACTTTGCGGCATGGTCAGCCGAAATGCCGTCTTATTACCTGACAGTAATATAAACGTAGCGGAATGGACTCCCGAAAGTGTAAATGTAGAAGACCTGAAAAACAAGAGAAGAAACCTGGCTGGATTCGTCTACAACTATGATATCAAAGCCAATATAGAACTGGTCCGGAAATTGTATCCGAGCACCAAACATTTTGCCCTTATCACAGACAACAGCTATGGCGGTATTTCTCTCCAAGCCCTGGTAAAAAAGGAAATCGGCAAAATAAAGGGGATAGACTTCATCCCTTTGGACGGGCGTAAGAACGACATCTATAACATCATCGAGGAGATCAAGCAGTTACCCCCGCAAAGCATCATTCTTCTGGGAACCTGGCGTGTAGACGTCAATGACGGATACTATGTCGGCAACGCAACTTACACCATGATGTTGGCAAATCCCAAAGTACCGGCATTTTCACTGACTTCCATCGGGCTGGGGCATTGGGCAATCGGAGGCTGTATACCCCAATACCGCTCCATAGGAAAAGATCTGGCCCGTCAGGCTCTCCACCTTTTAAAGGAACATCCTGAAAAATTGGACACAGAAACAATTCCGAACCTATATACATTCGATGCCAAGAAACTGAAAGAAAGGCACATCTCGACAAAAGAACTGCCTCCTCATTCCGTATTTATTAATACCGAGGTAGGATTATTCGTCCAATATAAATTTGAAATCCTATTGTTGGTCGCAATCGTGTTGTTACTGTTCCTGATCATGGTGCTTTACTTTTACCTGCGCACCAGCAAGCTGAAAAATAAATTACTGATCCTGATCGACAAACAGAAAGAAGACGAAATAGAACTGAGAAAAGCCAAAGACAAGGCAGAAGAATCCGACCGTTTGAAATCGGCTTTCCTGGCCAATATGAGCCACGAGATCCGTACGCCGCTGAATGCAATTGTCGGTTTCTCCAACCTGCTGACCATGGCGGAGGACGAAGAGGAACGGAATGAATATATCAATATCATCAGCAGCAACAATGAATTGCTCCTGCAACTAATCAACGATATCCTGGACGTAGCCAAAATCGAGGCCGGCACATTGGAATTTATCGACTCTGAGATAGACATCAACGCCCTATTATCCGATATCGAGCAATCGTCCCGCCTAAAAGCACCCGAAGGGGTACAGATTTCTTTTGTCGAAAAAATGCCTTATTGCATCATCATGTCGGACAAGAACCGATTGGCACAAGTCATCACGAACTTCATCAACAACGCGATCAAGTTTACGAAAGAAGGAAGCATCCGGTTCGGCTACCGGCATAAAGACGATAAACTGTTATTCTACGTCAGAGATACGGGATGTGGCATAGAACCGGAGAAGAAAGATCTTGTGTTCAATCGTTTCGTAAAGCTGAACAGCTTTGCACAAGGGACAGGCCTGGGACTTGCCATCTGCCAGATGATCGTCAAAAAAATGGGCGGTGAGATCGGTGTGGAATCCCAATTGGGGAAAGGTTCGACTTTCTGGTTCACTTTGCCAGATACCGTCATTCATCGCATTGACGTTCAGTCGATAAAAACGGCGGTAAACGAAGATGCTGTAATCGACAACACGAATCCGAAAAAAGCGACGCTGCTGATCGCAGAAGACAACGAAAGCAACTACATACTGATCCGTGCGGTCCTGAAAGAATACGACCTATTGCATGCCCACGATGGTAACGAAGCCGTCCGGCTTTATCGCGAACACCGTCCCGACCTTATCCTGATGGATCTCAAGATGCCGGACATGGACGGATATGAGGCAACTGTCGAAATCAGAAAAGAAGACTCCGACATTCCTATTATTGCCGTAACCGCTTTTGCTTTTTCAGAGGATGAGCAGCGAGTAAAGCAAAACGGCTTCAACGGATATGCGGCCAAGCCGATCAAACCGGCGGAATTGAAAAAAATCATTGTCCAATATCTCTCCCTTACAACACACGCGTCTGGGGAAATTGCAAAGTGAAAGTAGTTCCTTTCTCTTCTTCTGAAATAACGGAAATACTACCGCCATGCCGGTTCATGATCTGACGGCAAACACTCAGACCGATTCCCGAACCGCCCTGTTTAGTTGTAAAAAACGGAACAAATACCTTATCCATCGCTTCCGGCACAATGCCGTATCCGTTGTCGGAGACCGTAATCACCGGAACACCTTCACGCCTGAACGCATTCACCCGGACTTCGGGATAAGAACGTTCCTGGCATGCCTCGACTGCATTTTTCAACAGGTTTATCAACACCTGTTCAATCATGGCACGATCCGCATAAATACGCAAGTCTACCGGCCGGACAGAGAAAGAGAACGAAATAGCACCGGCAGGATACAGCCCCCTTAAATCGTCAAAAAGAGAGGAAACCGGAAACAACTGCTGCATCGGAACCGGAATACGAGTCAGTTTCCGATAATTATCGACAAAATCCAATAACCCTTTGCTCCGACGGTGTATCGTTTGCATGGCTTGCAACATAATGCTGTAATCCCGCTCGTTCAACCCGTTGGAACTCGCACGTTCCGTCACCGTTTCCGACAAGGAAATGATAGGGGCGATAGAATTCATGATCTCATGCGTCAAGACACGGATCAGCTTTTGCCAGGCTTCTGTCTCCGCCTCCGCCACCACCACATTGTACAGACGGGTCCGAAAAGCAGATAGCGCTTCATTCATGGCACGCGTCAGGTTGGCTTCGGGCCCGTCTGTCGAAGGGATAGGAAAAGACAGATTCATATCTCCATAGTGGATGTTGGCAATCAGATGCTCCATCTTCTGAAGCATTTTCCGCTGATCCTGATAAAGGGAAAAAGCAGTTCCCAGCAAGATTATAAAACACATGACAGCCGTAAAATACAATTCCTTCAAAAGCAGAAAGGCAATTAAAAGAGATAGCCCGACCAGCAACCCGATCTTCAGAAAAAGGAGATATCGTTTCATAGGCCCAACTTATCCAATTTCCGGTACAAGGCAAAACGGGTGATTCCCAGCAGCTCGGCAGCACGCGTGATATTCCCGTCCGCCCGGCGGAGGGCTCGTTCAATCGCTTCTTTTTCGAGAACGCCCAGGTTCAGTTCTTCCGGCTCCCCTTTCTTTTGGGCTGGTGCAGGATGCAGCATAAAGTTTTCAGGTCTCAGCATGGGACCATCCGAAAGAATCACGGCACGCTCGATCGCATGTTGCAGTTCGCGGACATTGCCCGGCCATGCATAGCTTTGCAATTTCGTTTTCGCATCTCTGGTAAGCCCTCCTATCTTTTTCTTATACTTGCGGGCATAACAGTCCAGAAAATAATCGGCCAATAGCAAGATATCATTTCCCCGTTCGCGGAGTGGAGGGATATGCAACTCGATCGTATTGATCCGGTACAACAAATCCTGCCGGAAAGTTCCTTCCTGTACCATCGCATGGATATCCATATTCGTGGCAGAGATCAACCGGACATCGATCGGCACGGAACGGGTAGCCCCCAGACGGAGAATCTGCCTTTTCTCAATAGCTGTCAATAACTTCGCCTGCATCGGCAAGCTCAAATTACCGATTTCATCCAGAAACAGGGTCCCGCCGGAAGCCACTTCCATACGTCCGGGCTTATCGCGCCGTGCATCCGTGAAAGCTCCTTTTTCATATCCGAACAGTTCGCTTTCAAATAATTGTTCCGGGATACTCCCTAGATCGATACTGATAAAAACCTGGTTGCAACGGGGCGAATGATGATAAAGAGCGCGTGCAATCAGATCCTTTCCAGTCCCGTTTTCGCCTAAAATCAGAATATTGGCATCCGTATCCTTCAGTTTGGCAATCGTGGCAAACAATTCCTGCATGACATCGCTCTCACCGATAATCTCAAAGCCGGTATCATCAGGGCTTCCTAATGCCTCGACCCGCTGTTTCAATGTATTGATTTCTGTACGGCTTTCACGCAGTTTCAAGGCTGCCGAGAGAGTAGCAAGCAGTTTTTCTTTTTCCCAGGGTTTCGGAATAAAGTCGGTAGCCCCCGCCTTTATGGCACGTACGGCCTTTTCCGTATCTGCATAGGCCGTAATAAAAAGAACCACGGCATCGGGGTCGGCGGCCTTTATCTTTTCGAGCCAAAAGAACCCCTCCTGTCCGCTGATCGCATCCCGCCGGAAATTCATATCCAATAAAATAACATCGGGCACGAATGTCGACATAAAATGCTCGATCCGTTCCGGCTGCGTCGTCACTTTTATCTGTTCCACATAAGGTTCAAGCAACAGATTCAACGCAAAGAGGACATCTTCGTTATCATCTATAATCAATATTTTCCCGTTCTTCATATTCCTGGTATTATTCTATCTCGTGTAAAAAATCATCCTTGACGTGACAAAGATATGTATTATATATACGGAATGTATGTGCGATACTGCACATAATTTGTGCGAAATAACACGTTTTTTCATACACTTACAGGCAAGCTAATAGTAACATATTAAGAATGTTTGGAATACATATAGCCTTTTCTTGCATAATAAGCATCTTCATTACAACATGTCAGTATGTAATGATTCTCTACACCCGGATGTTCGAGGCGTCAACATCCGGGTGTAGGGAGCGTCAACATCCGGGTGTAGAATGCCGGAAGATGGGCATGTTTCCGAACATTTCTGCTTGCTTTCCACTCTTTTCCTTCTTGTTTTCTGCAAAAAAGGACCTTATGTCGACGAAATAACTTGCTCACAAATACATATAGATACGCTTCCCGCTACTTTCAGAACAATACCGGTTCCCCGTTTCAATTGATACAAGTGTGACACAGGAGTGATACATGAATCCGGCATGTATCACTCCTTGTACATCATGCTTATCAATACTTACAAAGCAAAGCGTGATAGAGTGATAGAGAATCCCGCAAAACCATAAAGAGATGTCTATCGTTTCTTAATACAATTTCAGCCTGAATATACCGTGCTAATCCGCACGTAAATTGTGCGGATTAGCACCCTATCCATATCACTACACATCACTATTTACATAAGTACCAAGCTTTTACAAAAATGGCATATTATTTGCTTCATTTTTGTCATGAAACAAATAATATACATAGCAATACTATTTCTGCTCCCCTTACAGCTCCAGGCGCAGAAAACACTTACGCTGACATTGAGCGAAGCTATCGAAATGGCACGTCGGAATTCTCCTGAAGCGATTGCCGCCCGTCACGCTTTCAGGGCTTCTTACTGGAACTGGCGTTCGTTCCGGGCTAAACAGTTGCCGAGCCTGACGCTTACTTCCGATCCGAGCTTGAACCGTTCCATCCAGTCTGTCACCTTGGAAGACGGTAGCGACAAGTTTGTGCATCGGAACCAACTCTCAGTCGATGCCAACCTCGAAATCCAACAAAATATAGCCCTTACAGGGGGAAAGGTTTTATTGAAAACCGGACTTGAAAGACTGGATATGTTTACCGACAATATCTCGTCTTACAAAAGTACTCCGGTCGTCGTAGGATATGAACAAGACTTATTCGGCTTCAATGACCTTAAATGGGAACGCCGTATCGAACCGATCAAATACGAAGAAGCAAAAAAGACCTATATCGAAACACTCGAACTGGTAGCAGCCTATACGACCAACCGCTTTTTTAACTTGGCAACGGCACAGACCTCGCTGGAAATCGCGAACTATAATTTTGCATACGCCGACACGCTTTACCGGTATGCACAAGGACGTTACAATATCGGAACGATCACCGAAAACGAAATGCTCCAATTGGAACTCAACAAACTGACCGAACAGACAAACTGCCTCAATGCGCAAATCGAGGTCGACGATTATATCCAGTCGCTCCGCAGTTATCTGGGCATTTCCGAAAATATAAACTTGGTAGTGATTCCCGACGACAGCATCCCTCACTTCACAGTCGACATAAACGAAGCCATGCAGCTTGCTTTCCAAAACAACCCGGATATCAGCGCTTTCGAACGCCGCCGGCTGCAAAGTGAAAGCAACGTTGCCGAGGCAAAAGCCAACCGGGGTTTTAAAGCAGCCTTATATGCACAGTTCGGTCTGACGCAAAGCAACGAAAAGCTGAAAGAATCCTACCGCGACCCGATGGACCAGCAATTGGTGACATTGGGGATACGCATACCGATATTGGACTGGGGCGTAGGTAAAGGCCGGGTGAAAGTGGCCAAAAGCAACCGCGACAAGGTTTACACCGAACTGGAACAGGAGCGGATGGATTTCGAACTGAACGTAGCCAAGATTGTCAAGCAATTCAACATACAGGCAGGAAAAGTTGCCATAGCCTATAAAACAGACCAAACGGCCCAGCGCCGTAACGATGTGGCACGCAGGCTCTACCTGTTAGGCAAATCGACGATTCTCGACCTCAATGCCGCCATAGCCGAAAAAGACAATTCTCGCCGTGCTTACATCGCGGCTTTATATAATTATTGGAATCTCTATTACGGCCTCCGCAGCCTGACCGGTTACGATTTCGAGAAGATGATCCCGATCACAGAAGACTATGAACTCCTTTTAAACAATTGACAATTCATAAATCACAAATTATAAATCATATACATGGACAAGCCCATAGCAAAGAAACCCGTTTATTACCGCTACCGCTGGCATATCGCCGGGGGAATCGCATTTATTGTTCTTCTCGTCTATGTCGGGATCGCCGCCTCTGGTGGCAGGAAGCTCCGTACCGATGCAGAAAACCTGATCATCGGAGAAGCGACAAGCGACAAATTTCTGGAATATGTAGACGTCGAAGGTGTCGTGCAACCCATCCTCACCATCCAGATCAACACCCGCGAAGCCGGCAGCGTGGACAGGATCATTGCAGAGGAAGGAACTATGATGAACAAGGGAGACACGATCCTGACACTCAACAATCCCGACCTTATCCGCGCCATCGAGGACCAACAGGATGAATGGGAAAAGCAGCTGATCTCTTATCAGGAGAAAGAGATTGAGATGGAACAGAAAAGTATCGACCTGCAACAAAAGACCTTACAAACGACCTACGAACTGAACCGGCTCAAAAAAAGCTATGCACTCGACGAAGAGGAATTCAATATGGGAGTCAAAAGCAAAGCACAGCTCGAAGTGGCCCGGGACGAATTCGACTATAAAACCCGAAGCACCACTTTACAGTTGGAAGGTTTGCGCCATGATAGTGCAGCTACGATCTTGCGCCGTGAGTTGATGAAAAACGATCTTGAACGGGAACGTAAAAAGTTCGAACGTGCCCGGGAACGCATGGAGGACTTGGTTGTTCGTGCTCCTCTCTCCGGACAACTCAGCTTTGTGAAAGTAACTCCCGGACAACAGGTGCAAAGTACCGAAGCGATCGCCGAGATCAAAGTCCTCGATCAGTTCAAGATCCATACTTCCCTCAGCGAATACTATATCGACCGGATCACCACCGGTCTACCCGCCACCATCACCTGGCAAAACAAAAAGTACCCGCTCCGGATCACCAAAGTCGTTCCGGAAGTCAAAGACCGGAACTTCGATGTCGACCTGGTCTTTACGGAGGCAAGCCCGGAGAACGTACGCATCGGAAAAAGTTTCCGTGTCCAGATCGAACTCGGACAACCGGAAGAGGCCCTCGTCATCCCACGTGGTGACTTCTTCCAGGCCACCGGCGGCCAATGGATATACAAACTGAATGAATCCGGCACGAAAGCCCGGAAAACCCCGGTCAGCATCGGCCGCCAAAACCCGCAGCAATACGAAATAACCGGCGGCCTCCAACCGGGCGACAAGGTGATTGTCACAGGATATAGTACCTTTGGGGATGCGGAAGAACTGATTCTAAAATAATATTCTAATCATGATACTACAACATTATATCAAAATTGCATTTCGTAACTTGGCAAAATATAAAGTAAACGCAGCAAGAAAAAGCAAGGTTGATGATAATACAGCAAGAATGCAGTCTATTAAGCAGTTAGGTGTTTAACTCATAATACTGCATAAGCTGAAAAAGGAGATCCGCTAAAAACTGCGAAAGACTTCAGTTCCCATATCGTTACTGATATAACAGGAACAAGAAACGGCACAACAGGTTCTATTTCAGTAATTTGCACAGTTTTTCATACCTGAGGACAACTCGCTTGATAT
>ENA-OOXP01000135-OOXP01000135.1-human-gut-metagenome-genome-assembly--contig:-NODE-135-length-53922-cov-3.415876_pt1 | contig 53922 bp, 50 predicted proteins | sample MGYA00241591_ERZ501351 | MGnify/ENA primary metagenome ERZ501351 (study PRJEB25962, sample SAMEA1968361) | human gut metagenome | biome: human gut; feature: human-associated habitat; material: faeces...
TTCAGCGACGTTGTTTTAATCTACATTTTTCTAACTAATCCATATATTCTTTTAATATTTTTCCAGCAAATAAATGTCACCGATTTCTTTGATCTCATTTAGATTTTGGAGTTTATCCTTATCTTTTAAACGGCGCAGTTCCAATCCTCGTACCAAAACATATTTTTGACCAGGATCATTTAAAACTCTGGCTAAATCACCACTTTTAGGTTTTACTTCCTCACCCGGTGCACCAGTATAATACATAAAACCAGGCCTCAAAAATTTATCAACATAAACCGGTTTCTGCTGATCACATTTCGTATGATAAACTCTGACGATTTCTTTAACACTGAAACGATTGGCAACCATTGGCAACAAAAAGGAAAATGCAATTACCATTGTCAAAACACCGGTAACCACATGCAGCCAAGCTGAAAAATTAATATCGCGATAGCGCCACAACGCCCAAACTATACTTACGCCCAAAATAAAAGTTACGCTGCCCAGCACAATTCCTCCGAAAGCAACTTCAGGCAATTGCTGCCCGCCAATAACCCATCCGGCTGTAAGCAATAAAAACATTATTCCGCTGCCAAAAATCCAGGACCAACGGATACCATAATTTTCTTTTTGCATTCTGGCAATATTCCAGCCAATCACAATCGCCAGCGCTGGAAACATAGGTAAGATATAAGAAACGAGCTTCGTTTGAGAGATAGTAAAAAATATCAGTACGAAAAGCCACCAGATATTCACGAAAAGCATTTTTTCCAGATCATCAGATCTGCTATCTGTAATTGATGCTTTAATAGATTGCAGTAACAGCCCTGTCCAGGGAAACAAACCCAGGATTACAACAGGAAAATAATACCACCACAAAACCCGGGTCGGATGCTCAGGCGTTGTAAAGCGGGTAAGATTATGAAACCCTAAAAATGTATTAATAAATTCCATTCCATGCACTTGATACATCAAATAATACCACGGTGCCGCAATAAAAAAATACAGCAGTAATCCGCGTAAACAGTGCATTTTAAAAAGCCTCTGCCACTGCCCGGTACAAAGAATATGCAGAAATATTATCGCGCCTGGAAAAACGATCCCGATCGGCCCTTTTGTTACCGTGGCCAGTGCCATACACACATACATCAGCCAATACTGCTTATGCAAGTAGCACAATAAAGACCCGGTCAGGAAAAACAACAGCGTCGTATCTGTTACCGCCGCCTTGCCAAGATAAAAGAACTGTACAGATGTCGCTAAAACGAGCGCCGACCAAAAACCAGCTCTTTCGTTAAACAGCCTGGTAATGTAACAATAAAGCATTATTACAGTCAAAAAGGCCATTAATGCTGCAGGAAAACGCGCTGCAAACTCTCCATCCCCAAACACATGTATTGCACCAGCTACAAGCCAGTAATACATTGGCGGTTTGTCAAACCAATATTCATTATAAATACGCGGTGAAAGATAATCATTAAACTGGATCATCTCACGCGCAGTTTCAGCATATACCGGCTCATCCGGGTCAAGCAGCGGTATACTGCCTAATCCAAAAAAGATATTGAAGGCAACTATAATTGCTAAAACGAGCAAGCTTCCCTTCTCGATCCTATTCATTATTTTCCTACTTTCCCCGTTTTACATAATCATGGTAAGTTTTTTGGATACCTTCTTTTAACTGCATCTGCGGAGTTACAGAAAGTATTTCCTTTAAACGTGCATTAGACAGCGCAGAACGAAAGATATCACCCTGTCGCGGTTCCGCATAACGAACTTCAAGTTTATCAGCAGCAACTTCGGCAAAGGCGCCCAAAAGTTGATTTACCGAAGTTTCATGCTCTGTAGATACATTGATAGTCTGGTATCCCCTGGCTGCCAATCCCGCTTTAATAGCTGCTGCAACATCGCCTGCATAGACAAAGTCACGCGTTTGTTCCCCATTACCATAAACGGTCACAGCTTTTCCTGCTGCCAAAAGTTTACAGAAAATACTGACGACACCACCTTCGCCGCCTTCCCCCTGACGTTCGCCATAAACATTCGCAAAACGGAAAACAACTGTATTGATCCCATAAAGCTCGTGGTAAACACGTAAATAATGCTCTGATGTCATTTTTGTAATACCATAAAACGACATTGGCATCAATGCAAGGTCTTCATGTAAAGGAACATTTTCATTATTGCCATATACTGCCGCACTGGAGGCAAATAAAACTGTTTTCACCTTATACTTGCGGCAATTTTCCAACACATTGATCAAGCCTGCTAAATTGATTTCGCAATCTTCATCAGGATGTTCGATTGAATAAGGTACCATTGTCTGGGCAGCCAAATGCACAACTGCATCAAAATTTTCTTTTTGAAATAACGCTTCTATTTCCTGCGAACGTATATCCGCTACGACAAGCCTCATTCCTTGAGGTACATTTTCTCTGAACCCGCTTGAAAGGTTATCTAAAACTACAACTTCATAATTTTTATCACTATTTAACAGCTCTAATAAATGCGAACCGATAAACCCAGCACCGCCGGTAACTAAAAGCTTCATTGTTGATCTTCGCCCTTCCTGAGATTTTTCATAGATAAAACATTAGAGCCAAAGGCGCGTATTGAAACTACTGCCCCTAATAAAAACGGCAGGTATTCAGCTGTAAAACGCCATAAAACTGCCATAATACCAACAAGACCACCAGGCAGCAGCTCAGAAAATAATACAACGAAGCCCGCCTCTGCGACACCTGAACCGCCAGGAGTTGGTGAAAAATACAGTACTAGGTTCAGCAAAACCATTCGCCCCATAACCTGCAGCCAGTCAAATTTTATATTCATACCCAGAAAAAACATTGGTACCGTAGCATAAATACATAACAGACTGAGCCCCGATTCAATAAAGGCCCGCATTACTTTCAAAGGATTTTTGCCCATGATAAAAGATGCCTGTTTAAATTCTTTATACCAAATAAAACAATTCCTCCTGAAATCGCGTGAGAAATTGTTCGTTAACCCAATGATCCAAAACTCCGGATATCTGGTCCTCATAAGCAGCACTGCCGCAATCGGCAGCGAAACAAATAAAACAGATACGATAGTAATGACACTGGTCGGCATCCAGTCAACCAAAGCATGATCACTATGCAGAACAAACGGCACCAGCAAAATCAAAAAAGTGATCGACATAATCGTACGCACAAAAACAACGACCGTGGCCTTTGCTACCGGCACGCCCGCCTTGCGCATGAACATGATCTGAGCTACAGCACCGCCGCTGGCTCCGGGGGTAACAAGCGCCAAAAAATAATTGCTTAGAACAACGTTCACCACTTGTCTGGTAGTTAGCTTTTCATCAGTCACAGCAGCCAAAGTCATCAGCCGCAAACCATCAAAAACCAATCCCAATCCCAAAATGCCAAAGGCCGCAGCAATACACCACGGTTCAAACATCGTCAGATATTCTAACGCTCTTATATCAAATGTAAAATAAATAACTGCCGCAGAAATAGCAATAACAAAAACAAACATCCATAGCAACCTGCGGATCAATTTTCTGTGCATATCAAAGCCCACCAAAGTTTATCAAAGTTACTTTCTTCTGCTCCAATAAACATTTATTTTTTTCAGAAAGAAAAGCCTGAAGCTCATCTTCCCAATGATACTGCCAGGAAAAAGTTTTTTCCAAAGACTCTGCATCCATCCCCGGATGAGTCATGATCTCACTTACGCCATCAGGCAGATTCCTAATGATTTCACCTACTAAGAATTCGTTTAAATTACCTCCGGCCAGCATTCCAAAAAAATGCTGTGGATAGACAAAACGGGCCTGTCTGGCTTTCATTTTCGCCAAAGCGCTGCAAAAGCTTAAGCCTTCACGGCCGATCAGGCGGCCAGCAGTGCTGTTAAATCCACCGCGCCAAAACCAGCCTTCCTGCGGCATCCTAATTTTTTTAATACCAAATGCACTGCACAAATCCAATACGATGTCGGCGATTCCCGGCAGCACATGCAGATGCTGATGGCTGTCGACGTGAGTTATTTCCAGACCACAGCTTAAGCCGCGTTCTAGTTGTGCTTGCAGTTCGCTGACGACTTCTGCTTTTTTTATTCTGCCAGCATACCACCGTTTGGCAAAAACTGTATAATCAGCAGGCAAAAGCCCATCTTCATCAACAAGTGTTCGCAGCTGCCGTGCTTGTAAAAGCGGTTTACCACCTCCTACTAAAGTAAGATGGATACCTACTCCTAAAGCAGGTGTTGCTTTCGCCTGAAGTACTGCGTCATCAAAAGCAGCGCCGCTGCACATTAAAGACGTACTGGTAATAAAACCGTCCCTGCAGCCTTTTATAATACCAGCATTGATTGCCGGATGCAGTCCGAAATCATCAGCATTAACAATTAATTTTTTCATATATTTCAGCCTCCTGAAAGGCTCTAGATTTTTTTATAATTTGCAAAATGGACTTTTACAAGCCGTTCCAGGGCACCGCGTCCCAATTCTTTCAGCAGCTCGCGTGCACAGTTTGTCGCAGCGTCACTGCCGCCTTTAGGCAATTCATTTCGCCCAACCTGCTCGGCCAGCTCCTGCATTATTTCCAAAAATTTAGCCCGCGCCAATACTGAAGCAGCCGCCACAGCAATATCTGCCTCGGCCCTGTGCTGCTGTACTATATTAACATCAGGAAATTCCTGCTGTAAGCTGGCGCGGATGTCGTTAGACGCTGTAAATTGATCGACCAGCGCATAATTACATTGCGGGCATTGCCGCAGAACATTTCGCAGTACAGCTATGTGACCATTGCTTAACAAATGGTTGAGATTTTTTCCATCTGCACGCATTTGCTGATAACGAAAATTATACATTTCCGGCTTCAAAGCTAAAACCGTGTTGATCGGAGCAGCTTCGACAATCAGCTCTGCCAGCCGCAGAACTTCTTTATCATTGATCAGTTTGCAATCCCTGACTCCCAAACGGACTAGTTTTTCAGCCGTCGTAATATCGACTAATACTGCTGCAACGACTAAGGGTCCGAAAAAATCTCCTTTACCTGATTCGTCACTGCCTGCCCAAATACCTTTAAAATCGGCACAATTTCGTAAAAGTGTATAGTCATTTCCAATAGCCTGTACGATATCCCCTTTATTGGCAGTATCTTTTCCTGTCAAAACTGCTTCCAGCTGGGACCTCAATTCTGAAGCCGTACCGCCCCAAACAAACTTAATCCCCTTTTTACCATTATATACTGATAATACTACTTTACTATCACTGTTTGTTACTGTCAACTGTATACCATACTGCAGCTTTTTTTCAGTAATTGTAAGATTGGCGTCAAAACTTTTGATCTGCTTTTTTAAATTGTCGATATAAGCAGCAAAATCACTGTTCAAGTTGTGCCTCCGCAGCAGCAGCTGCTGCCTGCATAATAGTTTTCAGGCTGTGTCCGCTTTTTAAAGCCAAAACTTTACAATCCTCAAATTCAGGAGCAATATTCACAATTTTCCCATCCATCTGTGCATATTTAATTCTCACTTCACCTTCAGGCAACGACACAATAGTAACCTTCCTGTAATTGATATGGCGATGCACCGCATAATAACGTACTCCCAGCGACGTTGTTTCAGTCAGCAAAATATCAGTCAGCTGATCCAGGTTCTGAGGATCGAGCAGCACCGATAAAGTTTGAGCAGGCCGTCCTTTTTTCATAATGATCGGAGTCAGCCAGCAATCCAAAGCACCCGCCTGCAGTAAGCGTTCCTGCACATAAGGGTACAATTCGCCATTCATATCGTCAATATTACATTCGGCAACAAGTAATTCACCACCGGCTTCAGCTTCCAATTCGCCGATACTGATACGCAGGACATTGGGTATTTCCAGATCCCATGTCCCGGCGCCATAAGCAATTTTACTGCCGCTAAAGCCCTGTGGAATATCATTTGTACTGACTGCTAAAACCTTCATCAGTGCAGCACCAGTCGGTGTAGTAAGCTCTTTTTCGATCTTTCCGTGGCTGTGCTGCAGCCCTTGTAACAGCTCTGCCGTCGCAGGAGCCGGCACTGGCATCAGTCCGTGTGCACAATTTACAAAGCCGCTGCCTGTATGGATATTGGAAACAAAAATCTTTTCGATCCCCAAATATTCCAAAGCCAAAACGCAGCCCGCAATATCAATAATCGTGTCGATTGCTCCGACTTCGTGAAAATGCACTTCATCAACAGTTTTTCCGTGAACCTTAGCTTCAGCTTCTGCTAAAGCTGTAAACACCTGTAAAGACTGCATTTTGATTTTATCATGCAAGTCAGAATGTGTAATAATATGGGCTATATCATGCAGATTGCGATGTTCATGGTGGTGATGCACAGGTTCTTCAGACACTTTCACCTGATGGCAATGCTGAGCGCAATCGGAATGATGTTCATGGTTATGCCCTATATCACCATGTTCGTGATGATGGTGACCAGCGTGAGTATGTTCATGCTGATATCCAATTGTGACATCATGTTGATGTTCATCTGGCAGCAAGACATTAAAATAGTTCGCATCAATCCCACATTTATTAACACGTTCGTTGATCAGTTCATACTCTCCCAAGTGCAGCTTTTTCATCTCAGACGCCAGATGATCGAACGGTACACCTGCATCGATCAAAGCTCCCAGCAGCATATTGCCGCTGATACCCGCAAATGCTTCTATATAGATTGCTTTCATTACATCACCTCATATAATTGATAATACTTGCCATACGCCCCGCTCCAAAACCGTTATCGATATTAACAACAGCCACACCGGCCGAACAGCTGTTGAGCATGCCCAAAAGTGCCGATAGCCCCTGAAAGTTAGCGCCATAACCGACACTGGTAGGCACCGCTATTACAGGCCGTTCGACCAAGCCACCGACAACGCTTGCCAAAGCGCCTTCCATTCCGGCAACGACAATAACCACATTAGCATTTCTGATCAAATCAAGTTTATCAAACAGTCGATGAATACCAGCCACACCTACGTCGTAAACCCTCTCTACCTGGTTGCCCATGATCTCAGCAGTCAATGCCGCCTCCTCTGAAATAGGCAGATCGCTTGTACCCGCCGTCACAACGGCGATATAACGCTTATCATCTTTTGGAAGAGGTTTACGCTCTACAAAAATCAAGCGCGAATTTTTATGATAAACCGCATCGGGCAGCACCTTCTGCACCGCTGCAAATTTATCGGCATCAGCACGTGTTCCCAAAATATTATTGTGTACCTGTGCCAGCTTTTCCATGATCGCAGCAACCTGCTCTACTGTTTTACCCTCGCAGTAAACAACCTCGGGAAAGCCCTGACGCAGACTGCGGTTATGATCCAGTTTCGCAAAACCAAGGTCAGTATAATCCGCAGCATGCAGCTTTTCCAAAGCTGTTTTAGCGTCGATAGTGCCTGCTTTATAACTTTCCAAAAGCGCCAGCAAATTTTCTTCGTAAGTCATATTATAATACTTCCTTAACTATGATTTATGCAAATGTTTCTCTTTCCATTCCTCGCTCAGCAAATATAACAGCGGCACTACAACCAGAGTCAGCAAAGTCGACGTCGTCAGACCGCCAACTAAAACCACGCCCATAGATTGGCGCAGCTCAGCACCGGCACCAAGACCCAAAGCAATTGGCAGCATACCTAAAATAGTCGAAAGCGTTGTCATAAATATCGGGCGAATACGCAAAGCGCAAGCTTCACGCAAGGCCTCGCGCAAAGGCATACCCTTAGCCCGTGCCTGATTGGCATAGTCGACCAGCAGGATCGCATTTTTTGTAACCAGACCCAGCAGCATCGTAAAACCGATCAGCGACATCATATTTGCAGTCTGCCCTGCTACCATCAAGCCTAAAACAGCACCGATAATCGCAAACGGCAGTGACATCATAATTACCAAAGGCTGCATAAAGCTTTCAAACTCTGCTGCCAGAACCATATAGATCATAATAATAGCTAAAATAACCGCCTTCGCGATCTCACTAAAGGCTTTTGCCATTGTATCAGCCTGACCGATCATTTTATAACGGTAACCGACCTGCATATTCATATCCGGGATCATCTCCGTCTGGATCTTCTGGATCAAATCGCCCGGAGTAATACCGACTGTATTAGCATAAACAACGATCTGGCGCTGTCTGTCCTCACGGTCAATACGTGTAGGACCGGACGAGAAATACACGTCAGCTACATCGCCCAACCGGACAAACTTCCCTTCCGTATTGGAAACACGCAGATTGGCAACGTCATTGATATCACGACGATGCGCAGCATCCAACTGTACAATTATATCATAGTCGTTATCACCAATAGTAAAACTATTGCTTGTGCTTTTGCCTAAAAAGGCCATTTCCACAACTTTACCAACGGAAGTTGAATCAAGCCCCATTGCGCTCGCACGCAGCGGATCGACCTTAACGATGATCTCCGGTTCTTCTTCCGATGAAGAAATATCAACATCAGTAGAACCTGGAACCTGTCTGATCCTTTCCGCCAGATCCTGAGCATAAGTTGTCAGCAGCTCAAGATCACTGCCGCGCAGACCTACCTGCACCGGTCTGCTGTCACCGCGTCCGCCGCCCTGGTTACTGACGACTGCGACTTTCAATTCTTCGACATTACCAAATTTACGGCGCAGCTCATCCATAATATCGATCATACTGCGATCTCTGTCAGACGAAGGAATAAGCTTGACATCGATATTGCCTTCGTTAATAGGCACGCGCGAACCGCCTAAGCGCATCGCTGCAATCCTGACCTCCGGCATTTGCAGGATTTCTTCTTCCAACGGCAGCGTCAGCTCCTTCATTCGCTCGATACTTGTACCGGCAGGAGCTTTAACACTGACGGAAAATTCACCGGAATCGTATGTCGGCTGATATTCCGTACCAATAAAAGGTAACAGAAAAAGATTAAAAATAAGTGAAGCAACAGAAATCAGAACTATTTTCCAAGGATGCTGGAACGCAAATACCATTAATTCATCATACATCCGGCAAATTACCTGAAACCCGGCCTCAAATTTATCCAGACAAATCTGTACAACTTTGGGACGCGGATGCTTATAAGGTTTGGCATGTTCCTCGCGATAATCCTTCAGCCAATAAGCCGATATCATTGGTGTAAGCGTGTAAGCAGCCATCGTCGAAAAAGCCAGCGCAAAAGCGACAGTTAAACCGAATTGTTTAAAATACTGACCAACTACCTCACCCATAGAACCGATCGGTACAAAAACCGCCATCAAAGAAAGCGAAGTAGCAAGAATAGCCAGAGATAACTCTTCTGTAGCGTCCTGAGCAGCCTGAATCGGCGACTTACCCATTTCCATATGCCGGAAAATATTTTCAATCAAAACGATAGCATCGTCGATAAGGATGCCGACTGCCAGGCTCAAAGCCATCAGCGACATATTATTCAGCGTAAAGTCCATCGACTTCATCAAAAAGAACGTGGCAATAACGGAGGTCGGTATAGAAAGGCCGCCGATGATCGTAGCCCGAAAATCGCGCAGGAACATATAAGTTATCAAAAGCGCCAGAAAGCCGCCGAAAAGAATAGCATTCCAGACATCGGCAACATTCTCGCGGATATAAGCAGACTGATCGCGTACGACATCGACCTTGATATCCTTAGGCAAATCATTTTCCATCATTTGTTCCATAGAAGCGTTGACACCGTCAACAACATCTACAGTATTGGTCTTAGACTGTTTCCTTACCAAGACCATAACGCTGGGTACTTTATTAGAACGGGAATAGGTGTCTTCGTCTTCCCAGCTGTCAACAACCTTCACAACATCTGAAAGCTGGATCGGGCGACCATCCTGATTGGCAATAACGATGTTTTTAATATCGTCGATATTTTTATATTTGCCTAACGTACGGACTGTTATTTCCATATCGTTATAACGGGCCTTACCGCCAGGAGTATTGATATTTTCACTGTTGACCTTATCTAAGATCGTCTGAAAGGAAATATTATAACTGTTCAGCTTCTCAGGATCGGCAATCAGTTTGATCGCACGCAGGCTGGCGCCGACAACAGATACTTCGGACACGCCTTCGACACGCTGCAGTTCTTCTTTAACAACGTCTTCAACTATCTTACGGGTTTCTTCACGGCTGCGCGAATCAGAAGCAAAAGTAAATGCCGCTATCGACTGTGACGAAATATCAAAACGCTGTACAACCGGCTCATCGATGTCGTCAGGCAAACGCCGGCGTACCGACGCAACCTTTTCACGCACCTCACTGGCCATCTCGCGCGGGTCAACACCCAGCTCAAATTCCAGCGTCGTCTGCGAATAACCTTCGCGTACAGTTGACGACAGGGTTTTAATACCTGCAACCTGGCTGACGCGATCTTCAATAGGTCTGGTGATCAGAGTTTCCATTTCCTCAGGTGAAGCGCCTGTATAGGTAACAGTAACACTTACCAGAGGCAGTTCAACGTCAGGATACAAATCGACACCCAAATTAGGATACGACTTAATGCCGAATACTACTAAAAGCAGTACAAACATCGTCGTAAAAACAGGTCTGCGTATAAATGTGCCTATCATTTTATTTAGCACCCTGTCCTTCTAATTTGATCTTACTGCCTTCACGCAATTTATTCTGACCGCCGGTAACGATCCGGTCGCCATCACTCAAACCATCTAAAACTTCTACCATATTATCATTGACAAAACCTATTGTTAAAACTCTGCGGCTGACGACACCATCATCATCAACAACAAAAACCGTACGCTGATCTTCACGCATTACAATAGCGCTCATAGGAATAACTAATGCATTCTCTTTCGGCTCGGCTGTAATGACAACATTGGCATAAACACCGCCGCGTAATTTACCGGCACTGTTGTCCACTGTCACCTCAGCAGCAAAGGTCCTTGCCGGCATATCTGCTACCGGCGAGATACGTGTGATCATACCGCTGAATTTATCATCAGGATATGCGGGCACAGTAATATCAGCCAATCCGCCAACAGCAATATTGCTGATCTGACCTTCCGGGATATTTATTTTAGCAGTCAATTCAGAAATATCGGCAATATTAAACAGCGCTGTGCCAACTTTAGCATAATAACCTTCCTGATAATAACGTTTAGAAATAATACCGTCCTGCGGCGCAGTTACACTGGCTCCGCTCAGCTTATCCTGCATATTGTCCCACACGCCCTGAGCTTCCGAAAGCTTGCCCTGCGCATTGTTTCTGGCAAAACGGTAATTATCTACTGTCTGCTCCGAAACAGCGCCCTTTTCATATAATGCCTGATAGCGCTGCAGCTCGCGTTCAGCTTTTTCCAAAGTCGTTTGGGCATCCATCAAAGAACCCTTCGCCGATAACAAATTAGCCGTCTGTTCTGTCTGCTCTAAATGAGCCAGCACAGTGCCAGCTGTGACCTTGTCACCTTCATTAACATAAACCTTCTCTACCCTGCCATCTATTTTAGCTGCCACATCGGCCTGCCAAACAGGATCAAGGCTGCCCGCAAAACGCATAACAGGAGTAATACTCTGCCGCTGCGGGAAAGATGTGGCCACCGCAATATTCTGCCCTTGCGAAACACGGTTCGCACGCTCGTTGTTAGCCTGGATATTACCATAAATACGATAAGCAATAATTGCTAAAAGAACCAGGGATGCGATAATTGCAATACGAACTTTTGTATTCTGCCAAATCATTTTTTTACTCCTCAATTTATCGAAATAAAGGTATTTTTATTTATAATAACAGATATTTTAATTATACAACTTTTCCATATAGAATAGCAAGAAAATTGCAGGCTGAAGCAGCGCTTTCACAGTCTTTTCAACGGTTATGCCATGCAACATAAAAAGACCCCTGCTGCAGAAAAACAACAAGGGTCTAATAATATAACGTTTACTCTATTTTTTTGCTTCGTCTATTGCCGCCATATTAGCTGCGTCACGTTCTTTTACGCGATCCAGGCCGGTCTTTTCACCAGCGGCGCCAGTATTCATTTTCCCTAAGGCGTCCTTCAGCGAATAAACGGTAAATTCAGCCGTCATATCCAGATTTCCCGAAGCATCATTTTCTTTAACGGTATTAACACTGGCTTTGTTCAATTTTGCAAACCTCGTACCGTTTTCTACCTTCTGCAAAAACTCGACCATTTTATAATAGTTGCCGCTGATAGAAATATTGAGCGGTACTTCGTAAGCTCCATTTACCTGTTTTAAATTGCCACTCGGAGGCTTAACACTTTTGAACTGAATTCCGCATTCCTTTGAAAGGTTAGAATATTCCTGTACTAATTCAGGCACAGTTACTATATCAGGCAACAGCTTCTTAGCTTCAGCAAGGTAGCCTTCCTGCTTCGCTGCAAAAGCATTATAATCCTTATTCTGTTCAGCAAATGTCTGATAACTGGCTAAACGCTGCTGCGCCTGTGTCAATTCCTGCTCATTTTTCTGAATGTCTTCACGCAGCGGCTGCATGATATACAGAACTACAAAAACAAGCAGCAGTACCGAACCTAACAATAACAACGAATATTTACTGTTTTCTGACATATTGCTGTCAGGCATTTCTAATTTCACTTCTTCACCCCACTTCTCTGAATTTCCAAAGTAAAATCAATAACGCCAGCAGTACTGCTGTTATTATTGTTGCTTTCATCAGCAGAAATCAGCTGCACATTGGCAATATCAGGCCGTGCCTGTAAAAGACTGATGAATTTAACAATATCGTCCATTTTCATGGCTTTACCGGCAATGCTCATCTGATCTGGCTTATTGCCCTGTTTAACACTTGTCAGCCAGCAGCCGTAGGGTGTAACATTGCCCAGTTCAGCAAGGGAACGGCTCCAGACGATGCGGTCTTTAGAAAGATTGCGTACGATAGTATTGCGTTTATTTACTTCCGCATTCTGCTGCTGAGCTTTATCAAAACGCTCCTGCCAGACTTTCATTGAAACGATACCTTCATTCACATCGCTGAGCTTACTTTCAGTATACTTGAACATTGCCAAATGGTAACCCCACAGTAAAATGCTCAGTCCTAAAAATACATAAGCTATAATACGATAAAGTTTCCATGTAGGAAACTCACTTTTGCGCCTGTACTCAGGTAAAAGATTGATTCTAATCATCTGCTTCCCCTCCGTACAAAGCAGCGCCTATTGCAACAGTCAGCGCTCCCAGATATTTTTTCAGTTCTCTCTGATCAAGTTTATCTGCAAAAGTAACTGCTTGACGCAGATCGTTAACGACAACCTTCATTTCCATACCTTCGCTCAAAAATTCGGACAATCCGGCCATATTTGCACCGCCGCCTGCCAAAACCAGATGCGTAAATCTTGCATCCTTTTTATTGATCAAATAATATTCACAGGTTCTGCGTACTTCACGTCCCAGATTTTCAACCTCGTTGAAAAATTCTGCAAATTTAGTTTTATCTGTTTCCAGGCTGCTCAAAAGCAGCTCATCTTCCAGTTTGATCTTTTCAGCAGCCGTCAGGTCAACGCCAGCACCATTAGCAATAGCGGCATTAAACATCTGCCCTCCCTGGGGAATACTGCGCTGCGCAACAGGAGCACCGTTCTGAAAAATAGTCAGCATCGAATATGAACGCCCTATATCAAGCAAAACGAAGTTTTCCAACTGCCTGGGCAAGGTTCTATAAGCAGACAAAACTTCGATATCAATACCAATAGTATGCCAGGCCAGCGCATCACTGATTTCCAGCAGTGAATCAATAACATCCTTAGGTGAAGCAACCAAAAGCACAGGCTGCAGACCTTCATTAGTATATGCCCCAAATTTAGCCGAATCCACATAATAAGTATCAGCTTCATAAGGAACATACTGACTGGAATCCCAAGCTACAGACTGTTTCATTTCTTCGTCAGGCATTTCCGGCATATCGATCTCACGTACAAAAGCATTACGGCCGCCTACAGTAAAAACCGCATGCCTGGCATTAAAATCATATTTTGCCACCAAGCCTTTAATAAAGCTTATCATCGCATCACTGTTACGGACAAATCCGTTATTGATAAGCTCCAGTGGCAGCTCTGCTACAGCAAAACAACTAACTACAGGCTTACTGCCTGTTTCTATCTGCACCATTTTTATACTTCCGGTGCCGATATCGACGCCAACTATTTTTGACGGCTTTGTGTGAAACATTCTTTTTACGATGGCTTGCACATTCACTTGCGCAGACCTCCTTGATTCGTATAAATAAAATCAGTTTTAATACTATATTTTATAAATTATATCATAAATTCATAAACTCATACAAACAAATTCCAGTAAAAATAAATTAAATATGGAGAAAACAAAAGCGCAATATAAGCTCCGATACATAAAAACGGTCCAAACGGAATCGGATCTTTACGCTGCTTGATACCGGAAGCCAGCAGCAGCACCCCGATTATCCCCCCAAAAACAAAAGCCAGCATCAGACAAACGATACTCGCCTTAAACCCAAGCCAAACGCCTAAAACAAAACTGAGCTTAACATCGCCAGCACCCATTCCACCGCGGCTCAGCAAAAATATCAACAGCATCAGCCCACCGGCAAATAAAGCCCCATATAAAGAATCCCACATGTCCGGTAAAGCATAATAGGCATAAATGATACCTGTCGGCAGCATCAGCATCAAAATTTCATCCAGCAGAATTTGATGATCCAGATCAATAAAAGCCTGCACGATCAGGCAAGCTACAAAAAAGAAAACCAGTATTATTTTTAAGCCAGGCAAATAATACAAGCCGCACAAGGCAAATAAAATACCTGTCAAAAGCTCTACCAGCATATAACGGGCGCTATAAGCAACATTGCAGTAGCGGCATCTGCCGCGCAGCAAAAAATAACTTAGAACAGGTATCATATCCAGAGCCCCTAACCTGTGTCCGCAGCTGCCGCAGGCAGACGGAGGGCTGATAACAGATTTCCCCAGCGGCAGCCTGTAAATACAGACATTCAAAAAACTGCCGATAACTATGCCGATGACAAAATATAAACCAAATAACAAATACACAAAACCACGCTCCAACATAAAATATACTGTAAATTATAGTACTTTCAGTTAATTTCAGCACAAAAAGAACTGTCAAAATATATTACATAAAAGACAAAACCAGACACCATTGCTGTCTCTTGATGCCTAAATCATACTTTTCAAAGCGTCATTTAAACACCGATTTTTGAATAACAACGATGCTTTTCTTGATATACAACCTTGAATATACCGACAGAAAGTTTAACAATAGTAATAAACAAAACCCTCATATTCAATTACATTGATTAATATTTATTATATCACACAAACAGGATGATATTTATTAATTCAATAAAACATACCTTTAAAAATATATGCTTAGAATAGTTATTATCAGGATAGATAAAGTATTTGCCTTTACAATCACTTACTGCTTAAGCTGGTAAACAAAAGCAGCAGTATTATCAACTACTGCTGCTTGGCATTTATCAACATAATTCCAGATTCATTCTATAAAAGCAGATTTAATTATTTCCATAAACCTGCTCTTTTGTATAATAACCGCTTTCGATCAATATCTTGTCAATATTTTCTTTTGTTACCATTTCACCAGTAATCAAATAAGCCTTGATTTTTTCTCCCTTCTCATTGGCGATTTCTGAATTGGCAGTTACTTTTTCGCCTTTAGCAAGTGCAACAGCCTGATCAACCGCAGCTGACGCCATATTTTTCAAGTCCATATACACTGTTGCATCCTGCGTTCCTGCAACAAGTCTTTTAACCGCCGCCAGTTCTGCATCCATACCGACAATGATAACATGATTTTTTAATCCCAGCTCCTGTACTGCAGCAGCGGCACCGCCAGCCAAACCATCATTCGGACACAAAACTGCATCTAATTTCATGTCATTCACTATAACAGCTTTTTTTACCATTTCCTTGGCCGTATCAGCAGACCACCCCGGTACATAATCATTCAATATTACATTGACGCCCGTTCCGACCATTGGTTCAATGTATTTATTGGCCCCATTGTATAAAAAGTGAGTATTAAAATCACCTTTATCACCCTTCAAAACAATAAAATTACCCTTATAAACACGCTCTGATAAATGCTTGCCCAGGTTCTGCCCAATTTTATAAGTATCATAACCAATAAAAAGATCCGTCTGAGGATTTAAAATAGCCCTACTATATGAGACAACCTTAACGTTTTTCTTTTTTGCATAATCTACTATATCATCAACCTGACGTAAATCTCTGGGAATCATAATCAATACATTGATGCCGCTGTCAATAAGTTCAAAACAGTCTTCACGCCATGTCTTAGGTGTATCGGTAGTATTAAAACGAACAGTTATATCTGCTCCGAGTTCTTTAGCACGATCTTCCATAAACTGTTTTTCTTTCACCCATCTTGTAGCACCACCAACACCAAAAGAAACTCCCAGCTTGGGTTTCTGAGGCTCGCTGCTGCAGCCCACAGCCAGTATAAAAATTGCCACAGCCCCCATAATACATACGATTTTTTTCAGCATAACTTACCCTCCCTGAAAAGCTCGGCAAATTTACTTTCCTCCATTGGTCTGGCAAAATAATAGCCTTGAGCAATATTACATCCGCATTCACGCATCAGACTGACATTCTCCCCTGTTTCAACGCCTTCTACCACCAGACTGATATTCAGCTTGCGAGCCATTTCTACAACTGAAACAAAAATAATATTACGTTTTTCGTTATCAGCAGCTTCCTCTAAAAAAGCTCTATCTACTTTTAAAGTATCTATCGACAAGTCTTTCAACATATTCAAAGAAGAATAACCGGAACCGAAATCATCCATTGCCACAGCGACGCCATATTCACGAACTTTCTCTGTAAAATCATAAATAATACTGAAATTATCAAAAATAGCGCTTTCCGTTAGCTCCAATTCAATCAAATGCGCTGGTACCTGATATTTTTCCATTTTCTGTAAAAGTGTCGGTAAAAATTTTTCGTTTGAAAAATGCAAACGTGAGAAATTTACAGAAATCGGCACACATTCAACCCCTGCATCCAATGAAGTTCGCAAGAAAGCTAATACTTTTTCAAAAACAATCATATCCAAATCTGTAACTAAACCAGTTTTTTCGCTTAAGGGTATAAAATCGCCCGGCGCAATCAGTTTATTATCTCTGGTCCGCCAACGGATCAATGCTTCTGCACCAACCAGCTTCCCACTGTTGATGTCAACTTTAGGCTGGTAGAAAGCTACAAACTCATCATTTTTAATTGCAAGTTTTAAATCCCGTTTCAGTTCTTCATTATGAGCAGTCATATCATCAAATTTCTTGGAATAATAGACCACGTGCTGATTCAGCACACCTTTAATCGTCTGCGCCGCAACGCTGGCCTTGTCGACCATAAGATTAATATTTTCATCGTAGTCTTTGATAACATAAACGCCGGCCGAAAAATGCAGTATCAGATTTTCTTCGGTGATATTTCTGATCGCTGAAAATAAAGCTTCGATTCTTTCTTCATCTGCATCCAGTAAGAAACATACAAAACGGTCACCGGAAATACGTGCCGCAGTTTCGCCTGGCTGCATCCAGACGCTGACTGAACTGTATATTTGCCGCAAAATCTTATCGCCGCATGCAAACCCGTAAAAATTGTTGATATATTTAAAGTTATCTACATCAAAACTCAGGATATAAAATTGCTTGTTTATTTTGTTGCTTAACGTCTCCTGTACATCAACAAGAAATTTGTTATAGGTATTGCCCCCTGTAACATTATCTACAAAAGCAATTTTTTCCAAAACCCGTTTCTGTCGACGCTTGTTCCAGGCAAAATAACAGATACTTACCAAAAAGATAAGTACAAGCGAAACCATAACCATGTAAAAAATCTTCATAACTATATTTCCGTTTTCGGCAATGACATCAGTAGGAACGCTCGTTACCAGATACCAGTCATGTACCTGTTCAATAGGAGTATAAGCAGAGAAGGTTTTTTCACCATTGACCGCATTTTCCATAAAACCGCTTTTATTGGCTTTAATGTCATCTTTCATTTTACGAACAGCTTCAACGTTTCCGTATTCGTAAACATCACGAAAATAATTATCCGATTTTAAAGCACAATTAATGTGTTTGGTATGCAGGATAATATAACCTTCACTATTGATAACATACATATACCCTTTAGACGAAAATAACGAAGCCGCAAACAGCTCATTCATCTGTTTATCCGTATAGATTTTCTGAATCGTACCGATGATATTATTATCGTAATACAACGGCACGCTGCCGACAAAAATATATTCGCCGTTGATTCTTGAAATAGTCCGTTCAGAAATATTAGAAATACCATCAATAGCTAATTTAAAATATCGGCGTCCTGAAATATCTATATGCGTGTCGCCATCTACATAAGCAAGTCCATTTTTATTTGCTAAGAACAAACTATCATCAATGCTGTTTTTAGAATAATCCTCTAAAAATTTATTGATATCCGCTTCTTTGGTGATATTCTTATTTTTCAGTCCGTCAGATATTTTATTACTGATAATATCCAGACGATTAAGATCCAAAAGCAGTTTACTGGTAATAACGTTCTTATTTTGCGAAACTATTTCTTCAAGGTTATTTCTGGAATCACTGTCAAGTAAATTTTGAACATATCCCAACAAAAAAACAATAACACCAAATAAAATGATGTTAAATACAAAAACAGATATCAAAAAAGGTTTTTGTAAAATTTTATCAAAATTCATGACAGATCCCATCCGGCTTCGTTAGAAGTATAAAAAATTAAATATCACTTTTTTCACTATGGCATTACATTGAACAATTACTTATCAATAAATTTCAATATCTTTATTTCTTTTTATTTAGCAACTAAATATTATTTTTATAAATATATTTTTAAGTTTTATTTTAAATATTTTACCACTTTATTTATCTTTTATCAACTTAAAATAATAACCCCGTTCCCTTTTTGGGAACGGGGTTATTATAAAAACGATTTGATTTATAAATTTGATTTATAAAATAGAAGCTTCATTTACTTCTTCAATATCATTTTTTTCAGCATAGCCTGTCAAGGCCAAAGTCAAAGCACCGTCACCAGTTACATTGCAGGCAGTACCAAAGCTGTCCTGCAGTGCAAAAATCGTCAACATCAAAGCCGTACCAGTAGCATCAAAACCCAGTACACTGATGATAAGGCCTAAAGAAGCCATAACTGTACCACCTGGAACACCGGGGGCACCAATAGCAAAAATACCCAGCAACAGACAGAATAAAATCATCGTACCTAATTCCGGCAAAGCACCATATAAAATCTGCGAAACAGTCATAACAAAAAATACTTCAGTCAAAACACTGCCACATAAATGAATATTGGCAAACAGTGGAATGCCAAAATTTACCAAGTCTTTGCGCAGCACTTTTGATTTACGTGCACATTCCAACGCCACTGCTAAAGTAGCCGCCGATGACATTGTACCTACGGCAGTAATATAAGCCGGCCAGTAATGCTTAAGCACTTCCATTGGATTAGCGCCGGCATAAAGACCTGCCAAACCGTACAACAATGCCAGCCAGATATAATGTCCCACCATTACTATCAGCACTACAATCAGGAACACAGGCAGCTGTTTGGTAATCGTACCTTCGTACGACAACGCGCAAAAAGTGCAGGCGATAAAAATCGGCAGCAGAGGAATAACAATATTAGTAACGATAGCCAGAACAATTTTTTGAAATTCTTCCAAAAATTTAGTAATCACAGCAGCCTTAGTCCAGGCAGCTGCCACACCAATCAAAACAGAAAAGACCAAGGCGCTCATTACACTCATGATCGGGTCGATCTTTAGATCAAACAACAGCTTTGGCAGTTCTTTTAAACCATCTACAGAAGAAACAATATTCAGATGGGGAATAATACCATACCCTGAAAACATTGCAAAAAATGCTGCTCCAACCGAAGAAACATAAGCTAAAGTAATAGCAACACGCAGCATTGTCGACGCATGCTGGCCCAAACGCGTGATAGACGGGGCAATGAACCCGATAATAATCAGCGGTACACAGAAAATAATCAATGAACCAAGTAAATTTTTGATGGTTAATATAACCTGCATCAAAGCTTCATTGGCATATAAGCCTACCAGAATACCTGCAATAACACCCAGTAAAAGTCGGGCAGGCAAACTTCCTAGTATGTTTTTCATTAGCGTCACTCTTTTCTTGGATAAAATATTTTACTATATACTAAAATAGCATATACTAATCAATTCCTCAACTGTTTTTCACTTTTTCTCTCAAAATATTATTATTTTCTTAAATAAAAGTACTGAAAATAGTATTTTAGACTTTTTTACTACCGTGGCGCCCACATCATCAGACCCACACCACCCAGCACGATCATCGCACCGCTGATATCCCAAATATCCGGTTTAACACCATCTATACCGTACCCCCACAAAACGCTCATCACAACAAAAATACCACCATAAGCAGCATAAACACGGCCAAAGTGCGCATCCTGCAACGTAGGAATAATACCATACAAACTCAGCAGCAAGAAACCTGTGATTCCATAAGCAAGACTGCTGCCAGCTTTAATCCATTGCCAGACAAGATAACCGCCGCCGATCTCAGCCAGACCTGCCAAAATAAAAATCATAATCGAAGTAAACATAACATTTTCCTTTCCAAATACGCAATCCATCTAATATTATAGCCATAAAATAAAAAATTAAAAGTCTGGCTAACTAAAATCCAGACTTTTATCATTTTCACATTTAATATAAATTATTTTTGCTAATAAAAAAATCTAAATCTGCCAGCCGCTGTTTAGAATCAGTTCCAATTTTCTGACCAATCAAGATTGCTAACGACTCTGCAACACATAATGGAACTACATAAGAATTTGTAAAACCAACTCCGTCTATTTTTACCGTTAACAAATAATCAGCATATGGCACTAATGGTGACGTTACTCTGTCTGTAATGAGAATGATTTTACTACCACGCTTTTTAGCCAGCTCTAAAATAGAATAATTAATCTCAGAGTAGCGCGGGAACGAAAACATCACCAAACAATCTTCTTCATTAAGATCAATCAATTTTTCTATAACACTGCTTTCTGCCATATTGCACAAAATCAAATGCGGCACAAAAAACACTGCTTTACGTGTAAAATAATCAGCACAACAAGATGTTCCTCTAAAACCAATAATATATTTATTCCGACTTTTTATAATACACTCAGCGATACTATTCACTAATTTGTCATCTAAATTAAGCATCGTCGAAGATAAATTATCAATAGCCTTATAAAAAACATCGTTTACTACGTTATCACTATTTATTTTATCTTTGGTATTAGTAAATTTCTGGCTTGGCGATAAATTCAAATTATAATGTTCAAGCATCCGTTCTTTCATAGTATTTTTAAAATCAGCAAACCCAGCAAATCCAAGTAATCTAATAAACCTAATAATAGAAGTATCACTTACACCTAACTTTAAAGATATATCAGTCACTGTACTAAGACCAATGTTATTAATATTATCAAGAATATAATCTGCTATAACTTTTTCTGTTTTAGTTAAATTCATAGACTGGATCTTACTAATCAAATTATCCATAACAACATTCCTTTAAATATTAAGTATTATGTTAATATTATACACCATAAAATAAAAAGAAGCAGGGATAAATTTCCCTGCTTCTTTTTATTTTATTCAAGTTCTCTTACAAAAGTCTGTATTCTATCCATTGCTTCCTTTAAATTCTCCATAGAATTAGAATAAGACAATCTTACTTTACCCTTAATATTAAATGCTTCCCCTGGAACCAATGCCACCAGAACAGCTTCTAATAGAATATTAGCAAAATCAACGGCATCTTTTATTTCACGGCCACGATATTTTTTGCCAAAATAACAACTGAAATCCGGCAATAGATAAAAAGCTCCTCTAGGTTTCGCACAGCTTATCCCCGGCATTTCGGCCAAACGCTGCAATAAATAAATTCTTCGTTTATCGAACTCTGCAACCATTACTTCCAAATCATGCTGCGGTCCACTCAAAGCAGCAACAGCAGCCTTCTGAGATATAGCACTGGTAGCTGAAGTTGTTTGACTTTGAATTTTCTTTATTGCATCTATAATAGTTTTATTGGCAGCTACATATCCAATACGCCAGCCAGTCATTGCATAAGCCTTAGAAAAGCCATTTACAGTTAAAGTCCTGTTCCAAACATCTTTAGAAATAGAAGCTATTGAAAAGTGCTTTGCATCGTCATAAATAAGCTTTTCATAAATTTCATCTGTAATAATATAAAAATCATATTTACAAGCTAAATCAGCTAATTTACGCAAAGTACCTTCGCTATAAACAGCTCCAGTTGGATTATTAGGAGTACAAATAACAATAGCTTTTGTCTTCGTAGTTACAGCCTTCTCTAAAGCCTCAATATCCAAATCAAAAGTTTCTGCTTCTACATCTACAAAAACTGGTTTCGCTCCTGCAAACTTAATCATCTCAGTATAACTAACCCAGCAAGGAACTGGCAAAAGCACTTCATCTCCAGGATCTACTAAAGCCATGATCGAATTAAAAATTGCCTGCTTAGCTCCTACAGTCGCGCAAATTTCATCTGTGGTATATTCTAAATTATTATCTTCATGTAATTTTTTAGAAATCAAACGGCGTAATTCTATAATACCGTTACCAGCAGTATACTTACTGAAGTTATCAACTATTGCCTTGATAGCTCCGCATTTAATATAATCAGGAGTCCCAAAATCAGGTTCACCCACATTTAAAGAAATAATATCTTTTCCCTCTGCTCTCAACTCAGCTACTTTCGCAATCAATGCAGAAGTTGGCGAACCTGAAAAAGTATTCATTCTTTCTGCTAACATTATAATTCCTCCTATCCTAAACTAAAGTTTTATTAAAATCTTCACCAGTCCAAATATTTTCATTTTTGGCAACCAGCATCGTTCCTAAAACATCACCCGATACATTTACTGTAGTATGTGACATATCAATAAGTCTGTACATTCCAGCAATAGGCCCCATTAAATCCATTGGCAAACCTAAAAGATTTAAAAAAATCGCACCTGTTACAATACCACCACCGGGGATACCTGGTGCCGCGATAGACATAATAGTCGAAATAATAATAACCATTAAAATCTGATCAATAGTGAGCTGCAAACCATAGATCTCAGCTACAAAAAACGCCAGTATCGTTTTATATAAAGCGGCTCCAGTCAAATTTATCGTGGCTCCCAAAGGTATAGAAAATGAAGCAATAGACATCGGTACCTTTAACCTTTCTGTAGTAACATTTAGAGTTATAGGTATCGTACCTGCGCTGGAATTAGTAGCAATAGTATTTACCCAGATCGGTATCATTGATTTACACATTTCCAGATAATTTACTTTAGTATATAACCAGACGATACCACTAAAGAAAAACCAAATCAAAAGACAGCCAACCCAATCTGTAAAAACAAACTTAGCCAGAACCCCAAAAAGCTTAGGTCCAAATACAGCCGTAGTATTCGCCATCAGTGCTAATACACCAATAGGAGAATATAACATAACTATATCCAGCATTTTATAAATAATACTTGCACATTGATCAAAAATTTTAGTAACCCCAGCTACCTTCTCACCTAAAGACACCAGTGCCACACCTACAAGAACAGTAAAAAAAATCATTTGCATAATCTGATTTTTAGCCATACTGTCAACAATATTAACTGGTACCATATCAAACAAAAAATTTACAAATGATGGGGTTTTCACTTTTGAAGTATCAAATGCCTGCATATTATCAAGTGTAAATCCCACACCTGGATGAGTTATATTAACCATAACAATACCAACAATACAAGCAATAACTGTCATAAGGAAATAGACAATGACTACTTTACTGCCAATTCTTTTCAACCGCTGCACATCACCAATAGCAGCAATGCCGCTTGTAACGCTAAAAAAGATAACCGGAACAATTAACATTTTAATCATATTCATAAATAGATCTCCGGCAGGTTTTACCCAAATAGAAAAATCATGGAAAAACAGTCCGGCTATAATACCTATGATAAAACAAACGCCTACTCTATGCGGCAAATATTTTTTATTTAACAAAAACGTACTCATACTATCCCCTCGTTTCCCAAACAACTTGCTTTATTAATAGTAATCGTCAATTATTTCAATCTTTTTTGTCTCGATAGCTTTAGCTACCCACTCACGCTTAGCAGTTCCATTCCCAGCGGCAACCACTTTAGCTTCATCAGTTTCTTGCAGTTTTTGCGCTGCTGCAAGTACCGCAGAAGCATCCTTCAAGGGAATAATTATTACACCATCATCATCCATAACAACTATATCTCCTGGGTTTACGCTAATACCACCACAAGAAATTGGTACATTTATTTCTCCCGGTCCTTCTTTATAAGGACCACCTGGTGTAGAACCTGTCGCATAAATAGGTAATGGTATTTCCTTTGCGGATTTTACATCCCTTATCGGACCATCTAATACTAAACCATTAAGTTTTTTATAAGCAGCATATGTAAACATAATCTCTCCCATCAACGATCTGTTATCTACACCGCCCTCATTAGAAACAACAATCACATCACCTTCTCTAGCCATATCCAAAGCTGCGTGTATAAGAAGGTTATCTCCCCCACGAGATTTGACAGTAAGGGCAATTCCTGCCCATACCGTTCCATGCGGACTGGAAAACAACTTAATTCTTGGATGCATAGCACAAGAACGTCCCATCGTATCAGCAATATTAGCTGTAGGTATCTTGGCAAACGCTTTAACTAATTCCAATCCACTGTTGTCCTTTTTTAAATAAATTCTTCCGCCAACTGTCATTTGCTACACCTCACTTGATATTATATTAGTCACTTTCTTGTTTATTTAACAACATTTTAACTTCAAAAAGAATATTATTCAACATATTTCTGTAAATATTTAATAATATTTTATTTTTCTACCTAAAAAGTAAAATTTGTAACAAATTTCTAGCCATTTTATTTATTATTTCTATTATGTATTCAAACTTTAATTATTTCTATAAATTCAGTGTTCTCAAATCAACTATAAATATTACAGATGCAATTATCGAAAAGCCTTTCATTATAACAAAAACAAAAAACCATTTCTGAAAATATCAGAAATGGTTTTAATTCATCTTATTTTGTTGGTGATCTGGGAGGGATTCGAACCCCCGACCCACGGCTTAGAAGTTTCGCTCAGAAAAAATTACATTTTTAAGTCATTCCGCCTGCGTTTATCCTTATTTTGTTAATTCTAATGTAAATAAACGTGAATGTATTGTTTATTCTTATCCTTCTATAGCATACAACTAATGCCTTATTGTCGAATATTGCATTTTAGTGTTGAATATTACGCAAACAGAAGGAACTAATTCTACACTTTTATCGTCCAACAATCTTATAAGCAATTAATAAACTGTACCAAAATAGTGCTTAATATTATAATTGTCTTTGTTTTTCTTAACCCTTTCGAAATTTTATTGACAACACTTTTATTTCTTTTACATCAATAATCACCTTTCTAATTATATCTATATAGCTCCATAAAATTTTCAAAAGTTTTTTATAAACTATCGCAAGTAAATTCTCCAAATCTATTAAGTGTTTATCATTTCATCTAAAATATATCCAACTATTTATATAGTTACATACTATTCTATATTATCAAATACAACACTGTATTTCATAAATTAAAATTTCATTTTCTTTTTCTTTTTCCATTTCTTTTATAAGACACTCATTATAATATACAGTACTTGCAAAAATATCGATTTTTAAGTAAGCCTGATATTTTTTAAGAAGCAACAATGAAGAACTTAATGACAGTCCATTTTTTATCAAACAAATAGCCGCCTCATCATCAGTACCATATTTAATCTGCGCATAAAACTTATCTTCAAGGAACCCAAGATCATTTAGAGCTTCCACATACCTAATCAATACATTATCTATAAAATCCTGCTCTTCTTTAATTCTAACGATAGCTAAATTTACAATCTCGCTACCACTCTTATCTGCAATTTTTGTATAGTGAGCAACATTACCACCTTCACGTTTCATATCTCCCCATTTTCCAACATAAACAAGTGTACTTTTATCTGATTGACCAAGAGTTTTCCAATAACCAACAAAAAGATTAATCATTTCTGAATAAGATTTATTGTTTACTCTCCATCCTAACATCATAGCATAGAAATTACGAGCGGCTCTATTTTTTAACCGTTTCAAACTTTCATAGCAAATATCAGGAAGATATCGGATAAAAAGTTCATATATAATCTCCATTAATTCACTTGTTTCCGTTATTTTGAACCCTTCAGCTTGATACATTTCAACATGTCGTTGCATATCAATTTCATTATAAAAAATGTCAATTTCACTAATACCATTCATAATACATGCTTTTCCAACATCTGTTTTTGTATATCGTTCCTTATAGTCATCAATTACACCCTTCTCATAATTTTCAATAAATTCAGAAGCTTTACGCAACTCTTCTTCATTTTTAGAATTAATTTTTGTTCCACTAAGTAAAATATTTTTTACATCATCTTGATATTCTAACTCAACGTTAGCCACATTGCGTAAAAATTTTTTACAATTTGCATTTCGAGAAAAATACTGTCCAAACACTATATATATCTGTGGCTCAAGACGTTGTAACGTTCCATTATTATTATCAAAAATCTCGCTAAATCTACACACACGACCAACCAAATTTTTGAAAGAGTCAGGACTCAAATTTTGTCTACCACGTCTATTATCAAGAATAAACATTCTTTCTGCTGGAATATTAACACCAGATAACAAGGTAGAACTACTAATTACATATTTTATAGATTGATCCTTTTTATAGATATCTTCTATGTATACTCTAATTGCATCAGGAACACTACCATGATGATAAATAATACCTTTACGAAGACATGTCAACAAATTATATTGCGGCTGCAAATAGTTTGAAATATTTTTGCATGCTATTGTAACCAATTCCGAATCAACTTCGGGTAAAATCTCTGCTAAAGAAAGTGCAAAATGCTCTATATCCGTCGGCTTATTCAAATAAATTATATTTTTATTAGCACTATATGCTTTAACAACATCCTCCTCTCGAATAAAGTTTTCTGTTGTTGAGACAGGAATATACTTATTAAAAAACTGGTCATACAACTGCAATCTTAAATGATTTCTTAAATCATAAAGGAAATACTTTTCAGATTTTATATATTCACTAATTTCGAAACTCTCAATATCATACGCAGTATACCTTGTTTTCAAGTTTTCTGCATTAGAAAGAAACGGTGTCAAAAATTTGAATACCACATTTGGGTTTCTTTTTTCTGTTATAATGATTACATTGGCTAATGTTCGACTTCGAATATTATCATCTAAAATTTCATGTGCTTCATCAACAATTACACAATCAAATGCTAATTTATGATCTTTCTTAAGTAACCTAAGTAGACGTTCCTGCGTCAATACAGCTAAGCAAGATTGATCGCTAAGATTGTACATTTCAGGATGAACTATAATTTTTGAGAAAATCCCCTTACCTACACATTGTATTCTTTTCTTTGTCTGCATTAGTAGTGCTTTTGTCGAAGTTAAAATACAAATTTTCTTTCCTACATATTCTTTAACAAAAGATACAATTAACTCGGACTTTCCATAAGATGTAGGAGCTATGACAGAAATAGTATTAACTTTTTTATCAAAAAAAAAGTTAATAAGTGAATGCTGCTGTTCACTTTGATAAATATCACGTTCTGCATATTGTTCCATAAAAGAATCATTCCATTCAGTAAAAAAGTTCTTTCGTTCGTCATCAATAATATATTGCTCAATAAATTTACTAACAGGATAGAGGCCTTTATTAATCGAAACTTCATATAGAGAAGTATAATCCTTTGTTTGATTGCAATACTCGACAATAATACGATATCCCAACTGTTGTACATTTTTATCTTCTGCATTAATAAAACATATCGCAATTGCTAGCAAACTTTCATACTGTTTTTTATTTAACTTTTCACCAATTATAAATTTATCGTATATTAAGTTGAAATTTGTGTTTTTTATTTTTGAAATAGTTAAATCATACTTCATTTTTTGCCTCACTTTCCAAAAAGTCGTAAACAGCCTCAAAAGTTTCTTTTTGAATAGCTATAACAAACACTTTATTGAATATATTGTCATTTACAACTTTTGCATGTTTCTGCCCTACTTTTTTTGCTTCCATACATTCAGACATAGGATGAAATAATGCTCCAGCTAAAACAACATTAAAAGTACTACTTGAATTTTGACCGCCTTCAGCGTCATCCCCACATTGTTCCAAAAGTTTAATAACAGCATCTTTTTGGTGACTACTACTGCTCATTGAAATCTTTGCTGCATTTAATGCATTAAGCCATAAACTAGTCTTTTTCTCATTTAACCGTTTTTTTAAATCATTTTTAGCTGTGTTAATTAATCCAACAATAGCTGATGTCACATTACTCTGTTTTTTTTGTTTTTCACCAGACTTTACTTCAGCAATCCACAATTCGCTTGTAGCGTTTTCAAATAAAGCTATATCATACCCCTTTTTAAAACTGCGTTCTTCCATGTTAAAAAAAGGCGAAGCCGTGATAAAGCGCTCTTCCATTTCTAAAATAACATGCACAATCAACTCACCAATCAATCCCTTTTTTCTATCTTCAGAAGCATCCTTATTCGTTTTATATCTTTCAATAAACTCTTTTACAGTTGCCTTATACGAATAAATCATCCTTGACGAATGCGCCTGATCAGCACCATGGCATACCGCTACCAAACGATTGCGAATCTCTTCCTTCAACTCATCTGAAAGTTTCTCTATGAAATATAACACATAATCATAATAATCTTCTTTCTCTACTCCTGGTATTAATTGCATATTATACTTATACCTCTCTTCTGCAATTTATATATAGTAAAATTTATGTTAGATTAATATCTTTTATTATATTTTTATATCTTATACCATAAAGCTTTATCATTATCTCTAGTTTCTTCATCAAATGTATATGAAATGAGTCTGTCAACTTTATATAATTCAAATAATAATCCTAATGTATATTCCTTATCCAGACCAAGTTGTTCTGCCAATTTTTCTACATTAGAGTATGCATTCAAACACACAGCTTTATAAAGTTTAAATTTACACGCCTCATCTTCATTTTCATTATGAATAACTACATTCTGAATTTTTGCCGGTCTATCCATAGATTTAATAATATTTTTATGAAACGTCTCGTTATTTTCTTTAATTTTTTTTAGATTTTGAGATATATCCTCTAAAGGAGAACTATAAATTAGTGAAAACCTATATTGGTTAATATCTATCTCAGTATATTCAGTGTATGTATTATAAGAAATATTAACTTTAGCAACTTGCTGAGATATATTATCAAAGTCCATTACTCCTCCTAAAAGGACAGTTTCTTTTTGTCTACTCGCCAAATAAAATACTGCTTCATTTAATTTCTCTAAAAACATCCTTCCATTAGGATTTTTAATATTTTCTATAAACTCTTTATTAATCTTAACTTGTACATTTTCAGCCGCTAATGGTCCATTATTTTCAATAATGAAGCATAACAGTCCAGATCTTATTATATCAAAATGTATAGACACTAATGGTCTATTGACGCTATTATACTGTTCTACCATAGTTCTTATCTGATTTTTTGTAACTTCTATTTGCTCTTTTGCAGCCTTAACTGATTTAGCATTATAAATACATATAAAAATAGTTGCTATAACATATATAGTTGTAATTATAGCCATTAACAAATCTATACTCATAAAAATGTCTCCTTTATTTTCTGAAAATCTGACATTCATTTGTATATAAAACACATAAAAATATTTTACTAAAAATGCAAGCTTCTTATACTTCTTCACTGGTAGACAACATTTAATGCAAGTTTACTAAAAACTCATATTATCTTCCATAATAAGTTTTCCTTTTCTATAGTACTCCAATAATACTTTTTGTTGTTTATTGTTTATTTCATAATATACACCCAAAACGTATCCACATACATGCTCAGGAAGTGCACATCCATCGTTGGCCCAAACATCGTCAAACGAATCTTTCGTTAATGCCTCTAAACGTTCTCTGTCATGCTTCTTATCCTGCTTTTTTCTATTGCTTTTTTTCATTTCTATTGCTAATAAATTGTCTTGTTTAATGTTTTTCCCTCTACTATGTAAAATCAAATCACAATTTATCTGAATTATTTTATTCTTCGGTCCACTATATGTTTTATATATAGTTTTCAAATTACCTTTATTTCTATTATATTCTACATCCACAAAATATCCTTTATAACTATTATTATTTTTTATAAAATCATGAATTTTTAACATTAATGCTCCACATAGAGTTCTCTCTGATACATTATTATCAAATAATAACCGTTCTTCAGCAAGAAATTTCTCATTTGCTGCTTTGAAAAGACTCAATATTTCTTCATACGTTTTCATATTTAGCCTCCATTTAAATTTACTAAATTATCCACATTATATTCTTACTATATAGTATATCTCGACTCTACTCTTTTTTAAAGGATCTATCTTTGCTTTATCTTTTCCTATTTTAAAATTTAAATCATATTCTAGGATAGCATTTTTTACATAGTCAATAACTTCTCCACTTTTTGAAAACAACATCTCTTCTTTACAAAGTTTATTTATTTTTATTTTATTAGCTAATTCTAAAAATACAGTTCCATTTTTAGAATCACATTTGCTTTTTACCTCATCACTAGCATAAAAATTATTTTTATTATCATATTTATCCTTACTATACCCATCTATCAAAGCATAATCATTCAAAATTTTTTCCCATTTTTGTTTTATATCATTTTCCAAACAATCAATATATATAACTTCAGAATCTTTACTAAACCAAGATAACATTATCTCATTATAAGAATTATACATGGTTAAATCATCGTAATATATTTTATTAATACTATCTTCACAAACTGCTTTAAGTTGATTGTTTTTTATTAATTTATATTTATTATATGAAAGTGGCAATAAACCCTTATAATTTTTATTTTCGATACTATCATGATATACTTTTATTTTTTCTAAATCATGTTCTATTTTACAAACAAAGAAACCATCGACAATAAATGTTTTTTCCTCTTCTCTAAAAGGCACATTATTTTTATCTAAATATCTAACCTGCTCTTTTAACAAAGGTATTTTTTGAAAACTTGACGCTGCCTTATATTTCACATTTAGCCTTGCTTCCAATTTCTCTATAACATCAGATGTAACTTCTTGCAAAAAAACATTAATTGTTCTTTTCCCATCATTTCTTAACCGTCCAACCATCTGTTTTATTTCATATTCATCAAAAAATTTACCAACGACTACGTTAGTAACACCCTTGTCCTCTTCAGTAGACAAATTAACCCCTCGATCAAGTATTTTAGTGCTTATTAAAATTCTCTCAGAAAAACGTTCTTCACTGCATATTTCTTTGAAAGCTTCTGTTTTATACTTATTTTCGCTGCAAACAAAAGCAACTGATTCGCTCTCCTTTAGATTTTTTCCTAATTCTTCCCCAAAGCCGTAATTTCTTTTAAATCTTTGAAAAAATAAAAGTTATAATTTCTATAGTCTGGTTGAATATAGTAATAAATCCCTAAATTTCTGTCTTCATAATTTTCCCATCGTGTATATATATTGCTATTGTTTTCTTGATATTTTTTTTCTAATTCATATAAATCTTTAAAAACTTGATCCATAGTTGCAGACATATACACGCGAATACTAGAACTCATTTTTTTTATACAAATTAGTAAAATAATGCTAACATATTCGTTAAATTCCGCATCTGACATAAAGAAATCACATTCATCAAATATAGTATATTTAACTTTTTTTAACTCTTCTTTAAAAGAAGATGACATGTTACTTTCTTTGAAAGAACTAACTATGGATTGATAGGATGCCAAAATAACATTCCCTACTTTTTTAGGTTTTCCATCCAGATTAGTAAAACAGCTTTCATTATATTTAAAATTAGGCATAATTACAGACATTTTTTCGCATAAAGCTTTTTGTTGCTGCGCACTCAAAGCCACTCTATTTACTAATATTAATACATTACTATTGGACTTATATGCATCAATCAACAGCGTATTTAAAACGAAGTAATTTTTACCTGTTCCAGTACCCCCATCAATAAAAACAGGCTCATTGTTCTTCCATTTCAGATAGTCTTTTCCAATAACATCAGTTACCCTTTGCCCCAAGTTACCTTCTACTATTCTTAGGTTATCATATATATAATGATCTGACCCATCCAAATACACTTTTACTTTATTTATTTTATCCATATTTTCTCCTTTAATTAATAATTCATTCTCTTTTGTTATATTATTTTAAACCTATATTCATAACATGTCCATCCATAACAATTCCTTGTCGCAACTATATATAAGAAATTGCAATCATGACAAAATATACTTTTTATCAAGCTAGTCTACAAGCCACTTTCAATAAGTATCAAAAAAGTGAAAAGACATGTCATAGACCGAATATGACAAAAATACAACATTAATTATAAAAATAGCAGACATTTTTTGTCTGCTATTTTTCATATCATATCCACAATGCAGGAAACCATTTTGCAAATGCTTTGCATGCCACGGTTGCTTTAAGCTGCTCCTCTTCACTCAAGGCCTTATTCCATTTCCTGTACAAAAGCTCGAATCCTGTAATCATATCATCCAATACACCCTGCCATCTCATAAACATTATATTTCTATCATCGGTTATTTCCGGTATCCCTTTATCCCAACTACAGATATCAGCATCAGTATTTACGTTAGAGTAAGAATAGCTAACGGCTTTATATCTTTGGATCCCGTAAAGGATCATCTGCATAAACACTTTGTCGAAATTTTTGATTTTACTTGTCCCGATAAATATGCGGAACTTCCGTCTTCCTGGCAGTTGCAGATATTTTAAGTAACGTCCGGATTTTTTCCTCTTAGCAAGTATTATTTTTTGATGCTGCATAACTAACCTATCAGCATCAAAATCATATACCCCAACAATATATTGCAAAATAAATCTCCCCATATTATTGTGATATGCTTCTTCAACTTCATCCTCCAGCTCTTGTCTACCGATAAAATAATTCTCAATTAGGTCCTTAAAAATATCTTCATATTTAGCTAAATACTCGCATCTATATACTGTCAGCAAAGCCCTTATAATAGAAATTGCCTTTGCTTCGAAAAGATCACTGTCCAAATCTAAAATGTAATAATCATCTGTCCAATACCCATATTTTTTCTTAAGCCGGCGCGCATTTTTTCTGCTGTTATCCTTTTTCTGCCTTTTAGTTAAATCTTTCCTGTTTTCATCAGTTATCAAAGTCATTTTCTTTCCCCACATAATCATTCGCCTCTCTCTTCAAAATAATTTTCAATTTTACTTATCAACAGCCGCCTCAGTTCATCAGCCAGAGTCTGGATATATCCGGTAACATAAAAATCATGGCAAACAGCTTTACAGATAGTATGATCACGCAGCAGCTTATCATCATCTATCCAATAACTCCATTTAGATTGCCTGCCCAAAATTTTACGCAGCCACTTAATAATTACATTAGACGACGGCGGTAATACCTCTTCTGAATAAATTACTTTAATATCCGTTTTTCTGATCAGCGCAGCGTAATTATGACTGCGTAAAATATTTTCATTAATATATTTCTGCAAAACATCTTGCAGATTAGTAATATATTCTCCATCTTTTTTATAAAACTTGATATCATAACTCAATTCCAAAAATGGCCTGTCATTTCCATAAAAATCCTCTTCCAATTGTCTCGGCAGCAGAATATCCAACTGTTCCAATAATCCGATAAAACTGTCAGCACATCTCTCAGCAAGAATCGCTGCTATATTATTATTAGTATCAGCAGTTAAAAATGCTTCTCTATTACACAGAAACTTACCGACACTTAGCTCTGCCACACGCTGGCAGTTCTCCTTACTATAACTTTCGTACTCAAGTGCTTGCACAAATGCAGTCATATGATCTACTGCCATCTGTGCATCAATGATTTCTGGTATATCTAGTTGCCATTCTTTTAGCAAACTAATTACATTCTCTTTACAGATAAAACTTTTGTTATTCATTTTCCTTTACTTCCTCATCATAAGTCATTAGCATTGATAACTATTTGCCCATAAAAATACCCCATTGAAAAATCAATGGGGCAAACATTCGCTCACAGCACTCTTAAACAAGGTTGTCCAAGCGGTTCTGGCTTACTGGCGTTCCAAAAAATCATTGCATTATATACAGGGCCAGCATCTTTGATTTTCCATGCCCGCACAGCTGTAGTACCGCCATTTTTCATCTTTAACCAGGCATATATCCAGGGGCCGTCAATATACGCTTGTTCAACAGTGTATTCCCAACCAGAAAAATAAGTGTCATTAACGGCAAATTCATAGTTTCCGTCTTTCCATATCCCATGCAGTTGAAACATGACTTCTTCATTAGTCATAGCATTAACTGCGGTTGCAAACATCATCATACCAATAACCAAAATCAGTAAAACCAAACTTTTAATTTTTCCCATAATATTTCCTCTCCTGTACTAACCAAATTATCGATATTAGTCAAACTAATGAAATTATACCCAGTACTGTATCTGACATCATTAAACTCGCACCTGTCAAATTTTATATTTTAAAACAGTATCCGTATCAGTAAAAATCAGCTGCACTTTAGAGCCATTGCTTAAAGCCTCACACGATTCAAGAACATAGTTGTTTTTGTCCTTAAATTCCACCAAATGAAATAGTAAAGCTTTTTGAATATCCTCAATTATCGTGATTACATTAATATCTTTAAATTTATCATTAACTCTTGCCAAAACTGTCGCACGAATATCATCTGCAATATTAGCAAAGGAATCTGTATCAATAAATTTATTAACATCTTTTTCAGAAGTATCCTCACCCAAATTAATTTTAATGTCAATTTTAATATTAATATCTTCAGGATTTACTTCAAGGACTTCTGCTAAACGAATTTTAAATTCTTCAGCATCATAATATTCTTTAAGATAATCTTCTGCAATAGAAAGAGAAGATATTAAAATAGTGCCAAGATCTGGAATTGTTTTAATATAAGCCCCATCTTTATCTCTATACCAACCACCAGTTAATTCTTGCGCATTAGCTTCTTTAATCAAAGCTTTCATTTTAGGATTCGAGCAAATTACTTGCTCGAATCCTTTAATTTTATTAAAGACAATTCTAAATTCATCTTCAAATCCTTTAATGTCTTTAATAATGTCTGCGCTAAAATTTTTAATTACCATTCCCTGTTTGTTTACTTTTTTTATGCTACGATCTAAAGTCATATCTTTTTCAGAAGTATTCCCACCAAAATTAACTTCAATTTTAAGATCAATATCTTCAGGATTTACTTCAAGAACTTTTGCTAAACGAAATTTAAATTCTTCAGCATCATAATATCCAATAAGATAATCTTCTGTAATAGAAAGAGCTGGAGTCAAAGTATTACTAAGAGCTATAGTTGCTTTAATAAAGTTTCCATATTTATCTTGTAAATAAGATTTATCACATTCTTGCACATTAGCTTCTTCGATTAAAGCTTTCATTTTAGGAGTCGAACAAATCACTTTTTCGAATCCCTCAATTTTATTAAAAACTTCTTTAAATTCACTTTCATACCGTCTAATATCTTTAATAATGTCCGCACTAAATTTTTTAATTACCATTTCATTAGTCATTTTTATACACTCCTTATGATTTTAAATTTTATAGGGCACGATGTATTTTATTGATTTCATCATCTTTGAGAAATCGTTTTAGTTCTTTTAGGTCTTCAAAATGCCCTATAGTATGTAAAGCAATGATGGCCTTTATCTCAGTAAGATAATTCCATACTGCTTTTGGGAATACTATGAATACCAGTTTCCATAAATATGATATATGGCTATAAAATCACAATATTACAAACAAACATTACTGCCGATTATCACCAGGTAAAGAAATTCTTGATTCCAGTACAAATTGAACTTACAGTATTCTTGACGCCATTGCATACAGATTTAACGACATTTTTCGCGACCGTTGCTATTTTTTTCGCACCGTCATATACCATATTCCCAAATTTGGCACCGGCACAATAAGCAACGCCACCACCAACTACAGCTCCCAAAAAAGGCCCGACCACAGGTATGAAGGATAGTGCAGCTGCCCCCATCAAACTGCCCGTAACGCTCCAGCCTAAGCCATAAGTCATGGCAACGGAAGTGCGTGCCATTCTGTCAAGGCCTTCTTTGACGGTTAGTTCTCCTGCGGCAACTTTAGCTGCAATTTTTACATTTTCTATGCTCACAGCTACCATTCCAGCAATAACTCCGGCCGGAGTGGATTTTGATAGCACTGTAATTGTTCCTTTTCTTACTGCTACAGTCAAGGCTCCGGCAGCAGCACATTTTATGCCGGCATCCGCCCCGCTGACTAAAGCCGTTTTGATTACTTCTTCTCCTTCAATTTTTTCACCCTTAAAGGCTTTGGAGGCAATCTCAAAACCTGCGGTAATACCAGCTGAAATAACGCCAATCCCAGCGGATGTAACAGCAATGCCCTTGATCAATTTTTTAGTTTCAAAGGAATTCCAACTATCCTTCCTGACCATACTTTTTTCCTGAACATTATTTTGGAACGCTTTAACATCTTCTTTAGACATCGGCTGGCTACCAACAGTGACTTTGGCTGTATTTCCAATATGATCGGTGACAGTCTTACCGGGAAAAGCAGCCTGAACCTCTTCAACCTGCCCCTTCGGCACTATAATGGTCTGATTATTGTAATTGCCGTTTTTCAACATAGCAATAGTTGCCTTAGCATCACTGCCATATTTAAATTGGTATTGATGGACAATTTTACCAGTATACTTATCACAAATAACGGCATCAAAAGAATTTCGGCCATAAACTGTACCCGGTTCGGGAACCTGTACTTTGGCAACATAGGGAGATAAATTTAATGCAGCTTGCTCATTAAAAGTATTAACGTGCATCTGCTCGGCAATAAACCCATCCAAATTTTGGCAATAACTTATACTGCCATCCTGATTCAAGACCGTTCTTAGAAGTTGAGCATTGGCATTTTCCAATGTTCTGTCTACATCAGAAAGATAGTCGCCAAATCCATTGATCCCCATTCCAATCGAAGCGTCCGAGAGTTTATCCAGTAACCATTCATCTGATTTGATGCCTTTAGTATGTGCCTTTTCAATTGATTCAATATTTTCATCTACTTTTTTTACACCAGTAATTATATCTTCACTACAACCTTCAACCTCTTCTTCTGTAAGTTCCGGCAGTTCTTCTTTTAATTTTCTTTTCAGCCATTCTTTATCATCTATATTTTTATCCTTATCTGCATATGCCTGCATAAAATCTTTCAAAACTGGCACAAATTTCTTCACTTCTTCATCTGATAAACCCTCAAAATTAATTTTTCTTTCTTCCATGCTGAACATCACCTTTCCAAAATCAACTTTTTATTCAAAAATATCAATCACACCGTTAGCTCTTAAAACAAAAATACGGTTACCTTCTTCATCCACAGTTACATCGCAAATATAACTTGCGTTATCAGTTACCCCTGCATCAAATTCACGTAAGACTTCAAAAGTATCTTCATCCAACGCATAAAACTCCTGATCAATCGAATTTATCCAATACATTCCCGCAGCGTATTTTATATCTGTCCATACATTTATCTGCCAATAACCATCATGTATTTCTATAAAAGTAGGATCTTTGATAATTTTCTTTATTTTCCCCCCTGCAATGTCAAATATTCCTATTTCATTGATTTTTAAAATACTATCTTTCTTACTAGTAGTGTCGTACTCCCAAACTCCTTGTTGTGTATGGAAACTATCAGTACTTGCCATGGTAAATATATTATTATTTAGGATTCTAAAAAAACTGATCGTTCCTGTTTGTCCGTCCTTCTTCAGTGTTATTTCCCTATGTTCTGGATCATTACTAAATATCTTTTTAAAATTTGATAAAAAAGCATAAATATATCCATTAGATAGTGCTACGCCTTCATAATAGCCAGTAGCATCATTATATTCTCCACAATATGACGTAGAATTTTTTTGTATTTCCCAAGAAAATTCCCGTTTTTCGATCAATTCTGGTAAAGAATAAATGCTTCCAACTTGCAGCGGCTCAACACCCATATCAGTACAATTTACAAATAAACTGCCATCATGTATCTGCATATATTTTACACTTCGATAGGTTCGTGATTTGCTATAGTAATTAACAGCATATGTAGTCAAAGTATTTAAATCAAAAGTTTGCAAACATCTATTTTCACCAGTATCACTGTTCCAATGTAATATCAAATAGTTTCCATACTGCTGACAGTTATCTACATACATATTATAATTTTTTACTTTTTTGGTTGGTCTTATATTTCCAGAAGTACAAATAATCGTTCCAGAATCTATATCATAGATATATACTACGCTGACATCATAAATAATTAAATAATTTCCATATATGAATATTTTGGCATCCGGATATATATCTATATTCTCTTTCAACAAAAAACTTTTCTTTTTTTCTACAGATAAAATATCTCCTTTATCAATGTTTAAATTACAATTATTAAAAACGCAATTTTTCTTTCTGAGCTGCTGCCACGTTTCTCTGTCCATCTTCACTATTGGATTGTCGATACCGATATAGACCATATTTTCACGGTTTTTTTCAATATTAAATTCTCCAGAACAAAGATAAACTATATTACCACCATGTGCCGTTAAATGCTCCAATTCAGCCTGGTCAAAAGCGACTTTATCTACATTTTTTAATATTACATCATCAGCTGTATATAAGCGTAATTTTGCTAATCTCTGATTTTGTTTTTCAACTGCTTTCATACTGATACAACCAAGCTCCTGATACTCTTTTCCTAAAATAGCACATAGTTCTTGCATCAGTTTTTTTTCGTTTTTCAGTTTTTCTAACTTCTGCAGCTGTTCTGCTTCTTCTACATAGTAACGATCATTGAGCCATGTCAATAACCGGCCATTTAAATAATAACCCAGAACTTTTTCCAAATCCCAATTATCCCTTAGTTCCTGCAATGATCTTACCTGCTGTCCGTTCGCCATTTCTAAAGGCAGTTTTAACTTTTTCATTTAATCATCTCCTGTATTGGTTTGATCGGTCAAAGTATGAACAAAGATACGATACATCAATTATTTAGAAGCATTTTTAAATTTACGCTCCTGATATTCTTTATTCATTTCTTCCAACGGTTTTTTCATGATTTCAGATAAAGAATGTGTGTTCTGCATCGTATTTAGGATATCCTCAGTTGTTAACGATTTTTTGTCATCTGCAAATACATTTTCGATGGCATCTTTAACTACACCTTCGATATCAGCGCCACTGTAACCATTGCTTTTTTCAACTAATTTAGAAATATCAATGGCGGCCAGATCTTTTTTTCTGCGTTTGGCAATATGGATTTCAAATATTTTCTGACGTTCTGCTTTATCCGGCAAACCTACATAAAAAATTTCATCAAAGCGTCCTTTTCTCATTAATTCAGGCGGTAATGACATAATATTATTGGCCGTAGCCACAACAAATACAGGGTCCTGCATCCATGTCAAAAAATTACCAAAAAGCCTTGTAGTAACTTCTCCGCCGCCACTATTACTATTGATGCCAACAAATGCTTTTTCCAACTCGTCGATCCATAAAACGCAAGGCGCTATGGCTTCTGCAAGAGAGATGGCTTTGCGCAGGTTTCCTTCTGATTCACCAACGTATTTTCCCATCAGGCGTCCCATATCAAGACGCAATAACGGTACTTCAAATAAGCTTGCCGCAGCTTTAGCATTCAACGACTTGCCGCAACCCGGAACACCGGCAATAAGAACTCCTTTCGGCATATCTACTCCAAAGGCTTCAGCAGCATTGATATTTTTAATAACTTTAGCCTTTCTTTTAAGCCAGGTTTTGAGATTATCCAGACCGCCAATATCTTTTATTGTTTCTGTCACAGTTATCATTTCCAAAATACCAGATTTCATTATCATCTGTTTTTTCTGTTCAAAGATTACTTTCAGATCACCACGGGTAAGTTCTCCATCGTTTGAATAAGCCAGGGCCAAAAGGTTATCAATTTCAAACTTTGTCAGACCTTTAAAAGCCATTGCCAGTTCATCAAGTAATTTGTCATTAACTTTAGGCAGCTCATATGCGTCGATAAAATTTTCTATTGCCTGCCTGATCTCGGTAAACCCCAGGTACTCTATTTCCAGGATGGCAATAAATTTTTCTAATTCCGGCGGTATCTTGATTACTGGGGCCATTAAAACAATTGCAGTATCCATGCCATTATTGATTTTTATAACCAGGTTTTTCAGTAATGCTGTTACTTCCGGCTGATCAAAATAATAATGAATGTCCCGCAAGATTAATATCTTGCCCTGCAAATCATACCAACCTTCTGTCATCAGCTGCTCAAGCACAGTAATTATCGGCATTCGCGATAAATCACCTTTGTTTTCTTCAGCAGCCATTCCTTTTTTGTAAAGAGACAAGCCATCAGCATAATTCCACTCCAGTACATCTCTGCCACCGGCAGCATTCAAAATGCTTTTCAGGGCTTTAGTTTCTTCAAAAGTATTAATATACAAAATAGGAAACCCCGCATCCATATAACTGCTCATTTTTTCCTCAAAAGTATTACCAGTCATTACTATTACCCCCTATTGATATTTTTTATATAAGGCAGCTATTTTTTCTTTAATCATCTGCCTGATATTCTGCGGTTCTAAAACTTCTACAGCATCTAATTGAGAAACAACCCATTTCACAAAACCTACATCAAAAACTTCTGCTTCTACAAGCACACTGCTATCATCCCTGCCTATTATCTTGGCGTCGGGAAAACAGTCTGACATCGGCTCAACGGCTTTTTTATTGCAACTAAACTTTACCTTGCAAACATTTCCCGCATACATCTTCTGTAATTTTTTCCTCATTTCACCAATATCTATATTTCGAACCATATCGCGATGTTCGAGAATTTTAAATTCTTTAATCCTGTCAATACGATAAAATGCCGGATATCTGTGCTCTTCTTCTGTTAAATATGCTATTAGATAAAAATAATAATCAGAAAAAATAACAGTTTCTGGAAATATTTTCCTTTTTATTAACGTCTTATCTTGTTTCTCATATGTCAGTTCTATTTCAACTTTGCGTAAAATACACTGTCCCAGATCCCAGCACATTTTTATGATAGCCATATTATGATAGGGTGATCGATAGTGAAAAATTTCATTATCAATCAAATGTTTGACACGATCCTGAGTATGCTTTGGCAATTCATTCTGCAATGCCTTAACTGTTCCCAGCATCTCATCTTTACGTAAGGCCCTGCTTCCAAACAATATTTTAGTTATGACCAAAAATTCAAATTCAGTGAACGATTTTTCCTGAGATCCTATAAATTTATAACCAGCATTTGATTTGTCATAAATCAATTCCTTTATTTCATAAAATTCACTCAAAAAAAGCCTAATATCGTCAATATCACGTTCAAAAGTACGTTCAGTAATCTGGTTTTCTACTGTAAACGCCGTTTTGTTTACTATGTTCCCTTGTAATAACTGCTGGTAAAGTCTTAATATTCTTGTTACTTTATCAGTACCTTGCATTGTCTTCACCTCTTACTTTTAATTATAGAAACCAACATCGACATATTCTGTCGGTTTAAACAAAAAATAAAGGATTACTACAAAAAACTTTTATAGTAACCCTTGAATACAAATTATTCTAAATGATCATTGATCTTCTTCAAAAAATTTACTGATATCTACTTCCAACGCCAAAGCAATTCTCATGAGCGTTGATAAGGGGATCCCATTAGCATAGGCACCTCTTTCTATCCGTGATAGATAAGAAGCACTTATAGACGCTCTAAAAGCCAGTTCCTCCTGTGTGTATCTTCTTATTTTTCGAAAGTAGGTAATCTTTGCTCCGATTTGCCTGTATTTCTGCTCAAACACCGGAACATTGCCCCTTTCTGACTGTTTTATTAAATTATCGCATCAAATAAAATATTTACAATTCGTATATGTATCAGTATCCGCCTTATTTGTGTCAACAGCAATTTTCAAAGTAATGTTTTACTTTATCCTAATACTTTTCGCCAGTAAATTTAGTCTAATATAATTATTTTATCAGTAAAAATATCCTGATCTTCAGTTACAAAATTCCCAGCAACAAACTTACACAGCTTTTTGATGATATGCCTGACATTTCATACAAAATACAGCTCCATATTTTTCAACTGAATACTTTCTCACTTTATCTGATACTGCTGTTCCACAATCGCAACAAACTGCTTTGCCGTAAGAACATTTTTTTACTGCCGGCGCAGCATTTTTAGTGGTACGACTTATCTCTTTTTCTCTTTGAAAAAACTTATCGGAATAACTGCTTCTTTCCGGGTCATCTTTAGTAGGTATTCCTAACCCATGTAAATAGGCGTATTTAACTGCCGCTGTTTCTGCCATCATAACAACTTTATCACTGGATGCTATCGCACTGCCGAAACCTTCTGCAGTTATACTTTCACCGCTGTCGACATCAATCAACCTGATTTTACTTTTAACAACAGCTAAAAATGCCTGATCTCCAGATTTATTGGTGATTTTTTCAAACTGTTCCAAAAACAGTTCTGGTTCAGGGATAACACCATTCTTTATAAAAGCGTCTCTGACTTTTGTTACTACTGAAAATGCCGACGCAAAGGTAAAATCGCCTTCCTGATTATAACCGTCTTTGATTATAACTCCACATTCACACATAACTTGAAGTATCTTTTTCCCGATACGTTCCATCAACTATTCCTCCTAATAACGCAAAAAGGCCGCAGCACTAAGCTGCAGCCTTAATTTGATTTTTTACTAATCTTCCAAAAGTACAATTATCTGCCACCGCACAATATTCTGCACATTTACGATTTTTCCACCGTTCCCTGCTCGTACATATTTCAGGCATCAGTCCTTTTTTCAGCGACAGATTAAGTCTTTCAGCTTTAGTATTCATATAGAGTTTGATCCAACGGTCAGAAATATTGTTAATATGGATCACATAGACTGGTTTCCTGATATTACGTTCAGCGGCTATCCTTAAACTATAATCTCTGCACATAGCCTGCACTTCCATACGCTCAACTTTAAAACCTTTATTTTCCAACAGCATACGATAATAATTAAGCTGCACGGCCCAATCAAATAAATATCTCACACCATCAGTGCGCCACTCTTTCCTTGTTTTTCTTTGACCTTTTCTCAGTCCGCTTTTATAGATCTCTTCGGTTTCAATATCAACTTTATAATATCCTAATGCGCGCATAAGCTTATAGGACGACGTTACTTTATAATCCCCTAACGTTTTGTCGTTCAGATCTATGATCTGCCCATACAGGTCAAATTTGCCGCTGGTAATATCATCATATATACGTTCTTCACTAAGTATATTGCCTTCGGTATATCCTTCATTGATTGTATGTACTGCGCTACCATGAATGGCATAAAGCTGATCATGCGGTCTGATTGCATATTCAGTAGTCTTTTTAAGATATGTTTCCCTGACACCACAAAGAAGTTCTGTAACCGTCGGATCTTTGATCCCCCTATCCAAAGATTGAGCAATGGCCCGTAAAGTTGGCAGAAACATACACCGCTGGGCATTGATACATTTTTGCAGGCATTTTTTGATGTCTACCAGCCTGCCATCAGGACAAATAAATTTAGTAGCCGGCATCACAATACCTCCTCTATTTAAGCCGCTGCCGGCAAAGTCTTTTCTGCTACTTTATGAAGATCAGCTGACCTTGAGAGTTTATTACTTACCAGGCCGTCAATAAGAAGAATTCCTCCCAGGCGTTCTAAATCCGTAGCTCTGTTGTAATCAGGATTATCCTGCGCTGATCTTGTTACTGCATTCACTAGCCCGTATCTGCTAAAATCATGATTCAAAGCGAAATGCCTCAAAATAGAAGCCCGCTCGTTTTTTGTCAAAAGGTATTTATCTCCAAGCAGTTCTACCGTTTGAATGGGATTTTCTCCTGTAGCGTCTTCACGTGCCAGCCGCATTTTATCTACTGTCAGCAGAAACTTACTTTCATCCACTGCTACACTTACGATATCCCGAACCTTTAAAAAATAGGCTTTATCGTCTGCCGCTAATGTCGCATCCGAATACAATTCATAGGCATTATCAGTATCTTCAACTTGCCTGCCGGTATGATATTTCTTATGGGCGTAGTCTTTACAAATCATCCCATTTTTACATACCAGACGATAAATCAGCGGTTCTACTTTGACTGCCCCCAGGCCAACTTCACTGTTAGAAAGTACAAAACCAGCCTGAACAATATCACCAGGTACTACTTCTGTTTTCATAGTCTTGTTGATTATTTTCAGGTACATATGCGTCGCAGTAATTTCACAAGATACCACTTCACAGCCTTTCATTTCTTTGATAACAGGAAGAATATGATCTGCTAATTCCAGATTATCCAATCTGCGGTAACGATCACTTAAAAAAGCACGCAGCCGTCCATCTAATGTTCGCAACATTCTGCGTTCAGGATTCTTATAAAGCCAGCCGTTGATATTATCGTCCAGAAGTTTGGGATATTCCCGCAGCATTCGTTCATAATACTTATATGGAATCTGCAGACGGTCTGCTATTTGCCGATGTGCCAGATCAGATACTTGATACTGCATAATGTCATCTTTTATAGCCACTTCCACACTGGTAACACCAGCTTTAGTGCTAAAGGTAAGACTTCTTGTGTCAGCAATAAAATCCTGCCTGGCCGCTCTTTCTCTCTCCAATTCCGAATATAATTCTTCGACATCTTTTTTACCTGTTTTCATAACTAAACCCTCCTGATTTTTTGATATATATATATAAATACCCCTTACAGACTACCGTAAGGGGTAGAATTGTTATGTTCCTATGCTCCTTTGCAAGGGTCTTTGATGCAATCAAAGTCTTGCAAGTTATTCATAAGTATAATATATATTTAAATTTGACAATTTTGACATTTATTATATATACACGACCTAACATAAAAATAATTATAAATGATAGTTGGGATGTGATAGCAATGTTTGATGAATATGATGATTTATTAACAGTATCAGAATTAAGTGAAGCTTTAAAAATAGGTAAAACCCAATGTTATAACTTATTATCTGCCGGAATCATAAAAGGCTATAAATATGGCCGTATTTGGAAGATACCTAAAGAAAATCTTATTTCACATATAAAATCCATGTCAAAATAATTACTATAACTATTGCTCATTAAGTCTTATATATCAATACTAATATAATAATAAACTATATATTGATCATTGATAGACAACAAACAATACTATCTAAGGATATTACGTATCAAGATAACAAAAGATATGGTTATAAACCGTGTCTTTTTTATTTTTTAAAAATCACTGTACATATAGATAAATCAAACAAGAAAAGAGGGATTTTATATGGCAAAAAAATTAAAGAAATTTGAACCGCGGCAAAAAGTTCTCCGCAATAAAAAAATTACTATTACTACGACCCATGAATGTGCTCAGGAACTATATTCTTTGGCTAAAGAAGCTGGTATCAGCCAATCAAAACTTTTTGATTTTTTAGTCAGTAACAGTGAAATTATCAATATTCCTTATGGTAAAGAAATAGTCGCTGAACTTCATCGGTTACATTGTAAAGTAGACGAAAAAATAGATGATAAAGAAATTTTAACCGCTGCTCATACGTCAATTGGGAAAATAGCTAATTTTCTCAATTCACATATTGAAAATTTGAAGGAGGCTAGAAATAATGGCGATCGTTAAAACAACAACTAAAAATCCTAAAACTTTACATGGAATTTTAGAATATGTCGCAGATTTAAATAAAACCCGGACCGAATTTATTTCCGGGGCAGGAATCTCTACTAAATATGCGTACGATGAAATGAAACTGGTAAAATACGTTTATCATAAAACAGATCGGCGTCAGTATAAACAATTTATAATTTCTTTCAACGAAACAGAATCCCTGATGCTTTCTGATCAATTTCTGCAAAAAATAGCTCAAGAAATAGCTAGGTACTTTTCTTGCGGCTACCAAACTTTTTGGGCTCTGCACTTTGATAGTAAAAACAAACACATTCATTTTATCGTAAATAGTGTCAACACCTTTACCGGTGAAAAACTTTCTTTTTGGAAACAGGAATTATATGATTTTAAGCTTTTTGTTGATAAATTAATTCAAGGTTACGGACTGTCACCTGTAAAAATGTATTCGCATAAAACTTCTGAGTGAAAAAGAATAAATTTCTAGTTATATATCATAAATATAATAACAGGAAAGGAGCAATAAAATGTCAGAAGAAAAACCAACTTTTTATAATGCCAAAGAAGTATCAGAAATTTATTTTGACGGAAAGATCAGTTACAGGCAAATATTAGCAATGACAAGAAAAGGTACTATCCCCGGCTTCCATGAAGGACGTTGCTATATTTATGAAAAAGCTGTACTGGATCAATGGGTAAAAAATCGTATGAGTAAAACAAATACGATTGCTTATAAAGGATTCAAACTGGATTAAAAGTTAATAAAATATCAAGCCAGGCCTTTGTTAAAAAGTATTCGTTTAACAAAGGCCTCTTATTTTTAGGAGGCAAATCAATAATGAGAAATAGTTATGGATCAATAAAACAAATAGACGAAAATATTTGGAAACTTACGATATCGCTTGGAACAGGCTATGATGGTAAACAGGTAAAAAAGAGCCGTACCATAGAAGCAAAAAATGAAAAAGACGCTAACCGGCAGCTTTACCTATTCTATAGTGAATATAAAAATCTTCCTAATGCCGTATATGATAATATTACTTTCTATGAATTCTGTCGTTTATGGTATGCACGACATTGTTCAAAACTGTCACCTACTACTATCGTTCGTTATAAAAAAATTTTAGAACAGCGTATTCTGCCGGCTTTTGGTAATTTACAATTGAAGAAAATAAGCGCTATAACAATAATGTCTTTTCTTGATCATTTAAAAGACGAAGATGAACGTTTAGATGGTAAAAATGGTTTGCTCTCAAGCAGAAGTATGGAACTCATCTACAAACTCATTCAAAGTATTTTTAACAAGGCTGTAGAATGGCATTTTATCATCGGCAACCCCTGCAGCGATATCCCAAGAGAAGAAATCCCTAAAGCAAATTCCATCAGACGTACTATTTGGACAATGGAAGAAGTAAATTTTTTCTTTTCTAACCTTTATAAGCTGCCGGACAATTTTACTAATGTAAAATACAAACTTATTGCTACTATTGCCTGGACAACAGGCGCACGCCGCGGTGAATATTTAGGTCTGCAATGGCCTGATATTGATTTTAACAATCAAACTTTTCACATTAATAAATCTTTAACAGACTTGCCAGGTCAGGACTTGTTTACCAAAGCGCCCAAAACGGAAAACTCAAATCGCATTGTAGCTTTCGACAACTATTCAAAATACTTGTTTTTACTTCATAAAGGAATTCAAGATGAATTTTTGTTGAATAATAAACTAACCAATCCACAAAATTTTGTTTTTATTTCTCATACAAAATTCAATCCACAAAACAATGCTGTTTACCCAATGGCCCCTGACGCCTTCTACAATTGGTTTCAGCGATATATTTCCGGTATCGGGCTGCCACATATCACCATTCATGCTTTTCGTCATATGGCCTGCACCTACGCCCTGACAGCAGGTGCTCCAATCAATGTTGTTCAAAATATGCTTGGACATGCTAATATCAAAACAACAGAGGGTTACATACATCGAATAGAAACACCTGACAATGCCTTTACCCAATCGCTTTCAGAAATGTTAGATGACACACGGCCTAAAGCTAATTTTTAAAATTTGTATATAAAAACATAAAACTGCAATATTATTTAGAAAAAAGCAGCAAAAAAGCAACTGCAGAAATAATTTATCTACGCAGTTGCTTTTTCTTAAAAGTGTAAACCTATTTTTTGCTGCTTTTAGGGAAAACAGATTGTTGAATATTGCATTTTAGTGTTGAATAGTGTCGAATATTACGCAAACAGAAGAACTTTTTTTGCATAAAACCATGTATAAAATAAAAAAACCATTTCTGAAAGTATCAGAAACGGCATGATTACTGGTGATCTGGGAGGGATTCGAACCCCCGACCCACGGCTTAGAAGGCCGTTGCTCTATCCTACTGAGCTACCAGACCAAAAATTGGAGCGGGCGATGGGAATCGAACCCACAACATCAGCTTGGAAGGCTGAGGTTTTACCACTAAACTACACCCGCAATTTACTAAGCAATGCTCTATGTATTTGGTCGGAGCGGCAGGATTCGAACCTGCGACCCCCTGCTCCCAAGGCAGGTGCTCTACCAAGCTGAGCCACGCCCCGAATACAAAGGATATTATATAGATTTTTGATCCTAAAGTCAAGTCTTTTTGTATTTTACCTGACAGATTCTTCAAATAAAGTTTTCTGCAATCAAAAAGGCAGTCATAAAAACTGCCTTTTGGGGTCTAACCATTTACTAAAACTTAAGCTTCTTCAGCCACTTCTTCAGCAATAGAGTCCTTTTCTTTTTGTTTTGCCAGATGTGCGGTATAACGTTTTGTTTCGGCTACGATAACTCCAGTAAGGCCCAGAAGCGCGATCAAATTAGGAATAGCCATCAAACCGTTAACTATATCTGCTAAAACCCAGATTGCTTCCAGTTTCAAGAATGCACCGCAGGCAATCAGGCAAATAAAAATAATACGGTACGGTAAAATTGCTTTAACACCCAGCAAATATTCGATGCAGCGTTCACCATAGTAATTCCAGCCTAAGATCGTAGTAAAGGCAAACAGTACCAGGCCAACCATCAACAGATATTTGCCCCACACCGGGAAGCCCATCGTAAAGGCGGCCTGAGTCAAAGCTGCACCATTCAAATCACCAGTCCAGACATTAGTAACAACCAGCGTCAACCCAGTCAGTGTACAAATAATAATCGTATCAATAAAAGTACCGGTCATAGAAATCAGCCCCTGTTCGGCGGGCCATTTTGTTTTAGCAGCAGCAGCAACGATCGGGGCACTGCCAAGACCGGATTCGTTAGAGAAAACACCGCGGGCAATACCATTACGCATTGCCATCATAACAGTTGCGCCCAAAAAGCCGCCAGCGGCAGCCGTAGGACTAAAAGCATTAGTAAGCACTGTGGAAATAGCTGCAGGCACCTGATCGGCAAATGTAAGTAAAATACCTACGGTAGTAACGACATATAACAAGGCCATAAAAGGAACGATTTTACCTGCTACGCTGGCGATAGATTTAAGACCGCCAATAGTAACGACAGCAACCAGCACAGTCAGCGCAATCGCAGTATAAATAACAGGAATGCCAACAGACAACTGCGTGATCTCAACTATAGCGTTGACCTGAGCAAAAGTACCGATACCAAAATAAGCGCACAACACACCGGACACGGCAAAGAAAACAGCCAGCGGTTTATAAGATTTACCTAAACCGTTTTCAATATAATACATAGGTCCGCCGGCAATATTGCCATTAGCGTCAACTGTACGGTATTTTACCGCCAAAAGACCTTCGGCATATTTGGTAGCCATACCAAAAAATGCCGCCAGCCACATCCAGAACAAGGCACCGGGACCACCTGCTTTGATAGCAGTAGCAACACCGACTATATTACCTGTACCGACAGTAGCTGCCAAAGCTGTACACAATGCTTTAAAGCTGTTGACGTCGCCGTCACCATCATTTTTAGCCGAAAAAATCAATTTTAAAGCCATTGGCAGTTTAAGCACCTGCAATAAATTCAAACGCAGGGTCAACCAGATACCGGTACCAACCAATAATACCAATAACGGCGGTCCCCACACAAAACTGTCGATCTCATTCAAAAGCTCCAACATAAAATTCTCCCTCTTCCCCTTATTGTGAAATGAAAAACTAAAAGCCCACCGGAATAACGACAACTCCGGTGGGCAAAAAAACGATATAAGTACTCCCCTGCCTAAAAGGCAGCGGAACTACTGCTATTGCTCTGTCCATTGGCCTGAGAGATAAGAACATCAACGATATTCGTGCACCTTCGGCGCCCATTCAAGGGACTCTCCAGAGTTGTGTCCGCATACGGTTCCGCCTGATTTCCAGGCACCTGAGAGTTTAGCTCCTTCGGTAGACGCATCGTCTTCTCCCATATGTTTCATCCACGCATTATTCACTTGTGATGTTAGTTATTATAGCAGATAGTAAAAAAAAAGCAAGTACTTTTGTATTGTATACATGTATTCAATTGACCAAAGTATCGAAATAGCCTGCCTCTATCAGCTTAGCCAAAGCCAGCTCGCCGCCCTGCGGTTTAAAATCAGCTGATAAAACAGGTGCCGCCAGGCCCTCTGCACCAAGCGACATGCCGACAGCACGGGTATTATAGCCTCCGGCGACTGCTTCCACAAAATGGGGCAGACAGAACCCGCCCAAAACGCCCGCGATCAGCAGAACTACGAATACTTTGAGACAACGATCACTCAATTTACCGTATGTCATACTGTATCACCGTCCTTTACTATCTTCATTATACAAAAATATTCACTTCTGTGAACATTTTGAAAACTACAATACTGCTTTCATTATCTACAAAATTATTTTTTCTGTGGTTTACTTGTGTCTTACAGTTTTAAAGCTAAAATAATCTGCTAAGATAAATAAAAAGGAGGTATACTATGAAAAATCCTAACGGTTACGGCGGCATCAGCAAACTGCCCGGCAACCGCCGCAAACCCTATCGTGTACGACTGACAGCAGGCTGGCAGTATCAAACAGATGGCAAACCACTGCAAAAATATCACACACTTGGTTACTATACCAGCAGACGCGCTGCCCTAATCGCACTTGCCGACTACAACAAACGCCCTTACGACTTAAATCTGCAGCATATCACTTTAGGCGAGCTTTACAACCAGTGGTATGACAAACATACCGTCCGTCTTTCACGTTCCTCACGCTGCAGTTTTACGGCAGCCTGGAAAAAATGTACTGATATTGCCAACGAACCAATCAAAAAAGTAAAAAAAGCACAAATGCAGGCAGTCCTGGATAATAATCAGCACCTTTCCCCCAGTGTGCAAACACGCTTAAAAACTATTTTCAACGGTATTTTTCGCCTCGCACTTGAAAATGATCTTATCAACGTAGACTATTCGCGTTATCTGGAAAAGAACGCTACTGCCAAACAAACATCCCGCAGTATTTTTACTCACAGTGAAATCAAATGTTTATGGAAAAATCTTGAACTGACACTGCCGCTTGCTGACGGCAGCCGCCATCATTACAATGACGTCAGGCTGGTCGATACGGTACTGATCATGCTTTACAGCGGTATACGCATCGGCGAACTGCTGGAAATACAAACGGTACATATCGACCTCAAAAAGCAGATTATTGACCTGCACGGTACTAAAACAAAAGCAGCACACCGTATCCTGCCACTGCATAAAGATATCGTGCCGCTTGTCGCCGCCCGTATGCACGGTAAATATCTGATCGAAACAGAAAATGGACAGCCAATAATCTACGATACCTACAAAAAACGTTTTTTTAACCTGTTAATGTCAACATTAAAAATGCAGCATAAGCCCCATGACTGTCGTCATACCTTTATCAGCGGTATGGACTCATGCGGGATCAGCGCCGGCAGCGTTATTTTAAAACGCATAGTTGGTCACGCCAATGCCGATGTCACCGAAAGCTACACTCACAAAAATATCCGGCAGCTTTTAACTGCAATCAACAAACTAAAATATTGATTCGTGTCTTACCAGAGTCTTACAAAACGTTATAAATTTAATAAATAACCCCTGCGTTTAATAAACGCTCAGACTGCTGATACTAACTTAATGGAAATTATTAATCCTTTTGAATTTTATTAAAAACCAAAAAGGTTTCACTTTGGTGGAACTGGTAGTAGTAATCGCCATTATCGGTATCCTTGCCGGCATGGCAATTCCGCGTTTTCTTGATGCTACTGCATCCGCTCGCGGCGCTAAAGTAGTTGCTGATATGCGTACCATCCAATCGGCGGAAATGATTTATTTTGCTAAATATTCAAAATATCCCACTACTGCGTTGGCAACTGGTACTACCGATTTCACAAATTTAGTACAGGGTGGCTGGCCGTTACCTCCGTCTGGCAATATCATTGTTGCTCCTACAATGAGCAATAATACCAATGCTAAACCGTATGAAGGAACTATTGCCAGCGGTGCAACATATGAATATACCGGTAATGGTTTAGAACCGGGTTCTCTTACTGTTGAGGTTGGTTCAGGAAAAGTTACTTTGACACAATTACTGCAAGGAACAGTCGCAACTCCTACGCCTTAATAAAAAGTCGCTTTAACTAAACGGCTGACAATTTTGTTAGCCGTTTTATTTTATCTTCCAGGAGGTAACAAACAATGCATAAAAGCAAAGGTTTTACCTTAATTGAATTAGTTGTAGTTATCGCAATCATTGGTATTTTAGCCGGTATCGCAATTCCATATTATACAGAGGCCCAAGCAACTGCCAGAGGTGCACGTATCCTAGCTGATATGAGGACTATTCAAGCAGCTTATACTATGTATCTTGCTAAAAATGGCGGCGAACAAAATAATCTTGTAGTAGGTTCTGCCAAAGAGCATCCGGAAATTATTCCATTGTTGGTAGAACAGGGGTATTTAGAAGTTGTTCCTACTCCGCCTGCAGGTAAAGCATTTTTCCCAAACGCGAGTAATGATAATATTAAAAAAGAAGGTTTAACTATATACAAAGGGACTGTTATGGATCCTTCATTAGGTGGTTATATATTTTATGAGCATTCTGCTATAGATGGTGCAGAATTGATAGTTGCCATAAACCTTGCAACTCCTATTCCATTAACTGAATTAGTAGGAAATTAATAGGATTTATAAACGAACCTTTTTAAGGTTCGTTTGTTTTTTGTAAATGATTAGATAGTTTTTATAAGTATCTATAAAATAACAGTCTACAAACTATTGTAATAAACACATACCTAACAGGTTACCTTGATTATCGCTTGTGTATTAAATTAAAGCACAATGTAAAAGCTATTTGATGACGCTAATACATAAGTGTTTTTATTATAAATATATTTGCTTTTGAAAAAACTAACTGATTACTAAAAACAGAAAAGGTTTCACTTTGGTGGAATTGGTAGTAGTAATTGCTATTTTAGGTATTTTAGCAGGTATCGCTATTCCTCGTTTTATGAGTGCTACCGAAACAGCTCGTGGTGCTAAAACAGTTGCTGATTTGCGTACTTTAGAAAGTGCTGCTGTAATGTACTATGCTAAAACTGGTGTAGTTCCGACTAAAGATAACTTGGAAAACGGTAATGCTACACTTGGTACTACAGCATTAGTTGCTTCTTGGCCTGTTCCTGCATCTGGAAAAGCTATTATTAAAAATAATGCTAATAAAGAACTTACTTGGGACATTAAAACAACTGAGTATACTATTGATGCAGATGGTCGTCCGACAATCAATGAAAAAACTATTGATGACTTATTAAAAGCAACTACTGGCGGAGATTTATAATAATAAAAAATTCATATTTTGAACTTTTAGCGGCTGACAATTTT
>ENA-OOXP01000181-OOXP01000181.1-human-gut-metagenome-genome-assembly--contig:-NODE-181-length-47204-cov-10.052917_pt1 | contig 47204 bp, 43 predicted proteins | sample MGYA00241591_ERZ501351 | MGnify/ENA primary metagenome ERZ501351 (study PRJEB25962, sample SAMEA1968361) | human gut metagenome | biome: human gut; feature: human-associated habitat; material: faeces...
CGAGTGAGAATGCCGGAATGAGTAGCGAGAATTATGTGAGAATCATAATGGCCGAAAATCTAAGGTTTCCTGAGGAAGGTTCGTCCGCTCAGGGTAAGCCGGGGGCTAAGGCGAGGCGGAGACGCGTAGCCGATGCACATACGGTTGAAATTCCGTAGCCACCGAAAGATTTAAGTACAGGGACGCTTTAGAAGTGATGTTGCCGGGCGATGGTTGACCCGGTCGTAAGGGATCGAAAATGAGTAGAGAAGTCATCATGGAAAGAGACAAGAAAAGCTGTATGAATATCTTAGGTGCCCGTACCGCAAACCGACACAGGTAGATAGGAAGAAGATTCTAAGGCCAACGGGAGAAGGGTTGTTAAGGAACTCGGCAAGTTGACCCCGTAACTTAGGGATAAGGGGTGCTCAAGTGATTGAGCCGCAGAGAATAGGCCCAGGCGACTGTTTAGCAAAAACACAGGTCTCTGCTAAATCGAAAGATGACGTATAGGGGCTGACACCTGCCCGGTGCCGGAAGGTTAAGAGGAGATGTGAGAGCATTGAATTGAAGCCCCGGTAAACGGCGGCCGTAACTATAACGGTCCTAAGGTAGCGAAATTCCTTGTCAGGTAAGTTCTGACCCGCACGAAAGGTGTAACGATCTGGGCACTGTCTCAACAACCCGCCCGGCGAAATTGTAGTACCGGTGAAGATGCCGGTTACCCGCGACTAGACGGAAAGACCCCATGGAGCTTTACTGTAGCCTAATATTGGATTTCGGTATTTCACGTACAGGATAGGTGGGAGACTGGGAAGCACAGGCGTCAGCTTGTGTGGAGTCGACCTTGGGATACCACTCTTGGAGTGCTGGAATTCTAACCTGCGGCTTTGAAGCAAGTCGGGGGACATTGTTAGGTGGGCAGTTTGACTGGGGCGGTCGCCTCCTAAAGAGTAACGGAGGCGCTCAAAGGTTCGCTCTGCATGGATGGAAACCATGCGTCAGAGTGTAAACGCAAAAGCGAGCCTAACTGCGAGAATGACGGTTCGAGCAGTAACGAAAGTTGGAGTTAGTGATCCGGCGGTATGTGAATGGAAATGCCGTCGCTCAACGGATAAAAGCTACCCTGGGGATAACAGGCTGATCTCCCCCAAGAGTCCACATCGACGGGGAGGTTTGGCACCTCGATGTCGGCTCATCGCATCCTGGGGCTGAATTCGGTCCCAAGGGTTTGGCTGTTCGCCAATTAAAGCGGTACGCGAGCTGGGTTCAGAACGTCGTGAGACAGTTCGGTCCCTATCTGTCGTGGGCGTAGGATATTTGCAAGGAGCTGTCCCTAGTACGAGAGGACCGGGATGGACGCACCTCTGGTGCACCAGTTGTCACGCCAGTGGCACAGCTGGGCAGCTATGTGCGGAACGGATAAACGCTGAAGGCATCTAAGCGTGAAGCCGCCCTTAAGATAAGATATCCCTTCTGTTTACAGAGTAAGACCCCTTGAAGACTACAAGGTTGATAGGCTCAAAGTGTAAGCACGGTGACGTGTTTAGCTAGCGAGTACTAATCGGTCGAGGGCTTAACCTTATTGGTTATGACTACTCCTTTTAACCAACAGCTTTTTCATTATTCAATTTTGAGGATTCGTTCCTCTTCACTTAGTCGGTGGCGTTTGAGTTGAGGTCACACCTGTTCCCATGCCGAACACAGTAGTTAAGCTCTTCTTCGCCGAAAATACTTGGATGGTAACGTCCCGGTAAGATAGGGTGCTGCCGACACCTTACTAAACAGAGAAGATAATATTCTTCTCTGTTTAGTCATATTCCTCCTTAGCTCAGTCGGTAGAGCATTCGGCTGTTAACCGAAGGGTCGTTGGTTCGAGTCCAACAGGGGGAGCCAGAGAGCTGTAGCTTTTGCTATGGCTCTTTTTTGTATATATGATTTTGTGTCAATGAAAGCGGTTAGAGAGTAATGTTCGCCTTTAATCGTTTATTTATGCCTTTTCTCGGATTAACTACAAAAGTAGTTTATATATGTATGGAAGCAGGGCTTCCGTATGCTTCCACTAATGTAGGTGTACGGAAGTCCTTTTTTGTTGCACAAAATCTTTAAGTAGAAAAAAATCACAGCACCCGTTGAAGTGCTGTGAGTATTAACTGCTCGATAAATTGGAATTTATTGATTTATACATTCGATGATTGGCTCAATGCACTTTTTATCTGTCCAGTCGCATTTATGATCCCCAGCTGCCATCAGTGCTTTTTCCCATATTTCGTAATCAGCTGGATTTTTCTTTGCAACCGACTTTCTAAGTAAATTGCATAATGTTCTATCCTTAAAAGACATTGCGTCCATATCCCACGCACCACGGCAATAAAAGAGAGAAATGTCAGCCAAGTTATCCTTAAAATTATGCTCCTTGATTTGCTGAAACGCATTTTCTTCATACGGAGATGCTCCACAGCAAAACACGATGATCTTCTTGCCCGTTAATTTACTTATATATTTTTTTAGAAACGATAATCCGGCGATACCGGAAGCATATAATCCTCCGCCTAAAATAATTGTGTCATATGTAACAATTTCGTTGATATCAGCTTTTCTAGTTTCTATACACTGAAACCCGGTCTCTTCTGAGAGCCAGTCAGCGTATCTTTTTGTAGCACCATATTTTGATTGATATAAAATGACTCCATTCATAAACACATCTCCTTAAAGCCCGATTTGTCGAGCAGACACATTTAATCTGCCGTTAAAAGCATTATACCATATCAAAATAAAAAAGTCAAAGAAAGGGGGCAGATAAGCAAAATCATTTTTTCATTTCTTCTTCGTTCAGGCGGTCAAACTCGGCATAATACTGTTAATTTCTCCTATGATTAACCGCTTTATCTCGGTCCGATTATTATTTGAATTGAACAGTTATTATGTTGTAATATCAGACCTGAGCCGCATATACTCCGTAGATCTCGGTATAATTAGAGGCAAATATGTGAAGCTGTCCCATATCATAAATGCTTACTCCGTAGTTGCTGAAAGATTGTGCAATGTCATCGTATGAGTAGAAAGCAACTCCTGACGACACCTCGCTTGCACTAATGCAAATATCCCAGCTATATGAGTGCTTGTTTTCAAGGACCAGCATAGGAGCGCTGTCGCCGTTGTAAACCATAGCAATTTTATAGCTATCGCTTATATACTTTAACCCGTCAGAAATCGTAAAATCTGACCAGACAGGTATGCCGCTTCCCAATTTATTTTGTAATAGTCACCAATCACATAACACCGTTATGTTTCAATATCATATAATATGCTGAAAATATGGTAAATGTATTGACATATCGAACGTTATATGCTAAGATAACAGTGTTATGTGAAGTGGAAAGCGGGGTGCAGTAATGGGTGACGAACTTGAAACAAGGGAAAAGCTGTTGGAAAGTGCAATGGCCGAGTTCTCTGAAAATGGTTATATGAAGGCTTCTCTGAGAAAAATATGCGCTGACGCAGGCGTGACGACCGGTGCGCTGTATTTCTTCTTTAAAAATAAAAATGACTTGTTCAAGGCTATTGTCGATGAGCCGCTGAAAGAGCTTTGCAGGCTTCTTACGGAGCATTATATGCAGGACGCTCAGGATATGGATAGCGATGACCCTGCGGTGCTGTCTGCTGAGTATCACATTGATACTCACACCGACCTTGACAAGCTTGTTGATTATATGTATCTCCACTATGACGTTTTTATGCTGCTGCTCACGGGTGCGCAAGGGTCTGAGTATGAAAATACTGTGGATATGATCGTAGATATGACAGAAAAGGGCTTTAGGATATCTGCTGAAAAAGCTGCCGCAAGAATGCCTAACTGCCACGTTGATGAGTATATGCTTCATTGGATAACCCATATAAGTGTTGACGCCTACACTCATTTGCTAACTCACGAGAGAGATGTGGAAAAGGCAAAGCTCCATATGCGCAGAGTAATGGAGTTTCTAATAAAAATATGGTTTACAATGATATTCGAGGATTAGAAAATTGCCGCCTACGGGCGGTTACTTTTAGAAACTTACATAACAACGTTATGTGTGAATTTTGTATCTCAAATGTCGATGAAATGTGCAGATATGCACATTTTTATATAAAGCAAAGTTAGCTAAATCTAACTTATCAATGGAGGAAATGATATGTATTTGGAGATCAATGATGTGAAGAAAAGCTACGGCAGTGACGCCAGCTATATTCAGGTGCTAAAGGGTATCACCACAAGTCTGGAAAAAGGTCAGATGTGCGTTATTCAGGGTACGAGCGGCTCTGGTAAATCCACGCTCCTTAACTGCATAGGCGGTCTTGACACTATGGACAGTGGCTCTGTTAAGGTCGACGGTAAGGAAATTTTCGGCCTTAAACCTGATAAGCTTGCCGACTACAGAAAGGAAAATCTGGGTTTTATCTTTCAGTTTTATAACCTCGTTCCGAATCTGACAGTTGTGGAAAATATTCAGGTTTGTGAATATCTTTCAGATTCGCCACTGGATATGGAAGAACTTCTCACAACGTTGGGACTTTCCGAACACAGAAACAAGTTTCCGTCACAGCTTTCAGGCGGTCAGCAGCAGAGATGTGCTATAGCAAGGGCGCTTATAAAAAATCCAAAGCTACTTTTGTGCGACGAGCCTACAGGCGCTCTTGACTCGAAAACTTCAAGAGATATTCTTATCCTGCTGGAAAAAATCAATGCGAAATATGGCACAACAATGCTTATCGTTACTCACAACAATGCTATAAAAAATATGGTGCATAAGGTAATAATCGTTAAGGACGGACTTATCAAAAAGGATTATCTTAACGAAACACGCATACCTGCTGCAGAGCTGGAGGACTTGTAATGAACAGGGTACTCAGAAAAAGGCTCGGACGTGAGCTTAAAACAAATTTCGCACGTTATCTTGCGCTTGTATTGCTTATCGTAATGGGAATGTACATAATAGTTTCCGTGGTTGCAAGCGCAGACACTATCATCGACAGAACTGCCGAGCATAACAAGGCAAACAAAGTTGAGGACGGACAGTTCGGTGTTTTTATTCCTCTTACAGACGAGCAGGAAAAAGAAATAACCGACAAGGGCATTACTCTTGAACAGCATTTCAGCATTGACGTTACCGCAAAGGACTGCTCAAAGCTCCGTGTTTTCCGTAAAAGAAATGACATTGACCTTATCGAGCTTGACAGCGGAAGATTTGCTGAGAAAAAGGGCGAAGCGGTAGTCGAAAAGCGCTACAGCGAGGAACATTCTCTGTCAGTGGGCGATAAGCTTACAGCAGGCGGAGTTGAATTCGAGATTGTTGGAATAGGAACTACACCTGACTATGACACACCTTTTGAAAATTTCTCTGACACGGCTGTGTCAAGCAAGGGCTTCGGACTTCTTTTCGTAAGCGACGATCAGTACGACTATTTCAAAAATGACAGCGAACAGAAAGCCGAAGACCTCTGCTATGCTTACAGACTTAACGGCAAGGCAACAGATGACGAGCTTAAAGAAATGATCGAGGATTTCGACTTTGATTACAAAAAAGTCACAGACAAGTATTATCTTGAAACTATCAAGGACGTCTTGAAACAGCGTGACGATATTTCAAATGGTATCGACAAGCTCTATGACGGCTCTCAGACCCTTAAAGACGGTGTGAAAGACCTTTCTGAGGGAGCAGACGCTCTCTATGACGCAATGGGCGGACTTTACGAGGGTGCAAAGGCACTCCCAAAGGGTGCGAACGCTATCACGGCAGGAGTTAAAGCCGCATATGACGGCTCAAAAAACCTGTCAGAGGGTGCAAGATCTGCATACAGCGGTGCGGAGAGCCTTGCAAATGGTATTGACAGCTTCAAAAAGCAGGCTGACGAGCTTCTTGACGAGGTGTTCACAATTGATCTTGACAACCTGACAATGTTTGTGAAAAAGGGCGACAACGTTCGTATAGCTGGTGCGGCAGGTGACGTTGTCATGAACAAATATGCAGGACTTGGTGTGGGTGTTATACTTATGGCACTTCTTACTTATGTTATCTCTGTTTTTGTCATTCATCAGATTCAGCGTGAAAGCAGTGTTATAGGTGCGCTTTATGCTCTTGGCGCAAAGAAAAAAGATCTTATACGACACTACGTAACATTGCCGACTATAGTTGCATTTGTTGGCGGAATAATCGGTGCGGTCATAGGCTTCTCACCTGTGGGAATCGATTATCAGCTTCTCGACAGCTACGCATATTCATCGCTCCCTGATTTTACCCCTGTTTATCCTTTGTATCTTATCATTTACAGCATTGTAATGCCTCCTGTTGTTTCGTTTATAGTTAATACCCTTGTGATAAACAAGCGGCTTTCTCAGACGGCTCTTTCACTTATCAGAAACGAGCAGAAAACAGGTCACTACAGCAGAGTGAAGATAAAGAGCAGGAATTTTATCCGCAGATTTCAGATACGCCAAATGCTTCGTGAAATGCGCACAGGCATAACAGTGCTTCTCAGTATGCTGTTTTCACTGTTCATTCTTATGCTTGGCGTTGATTGCTACTATCTCTGTGAGAACGTGAGAAAAGACACTATAAATGACACAAAATACGAGTATATGTACACTCTGAAATATCCAGAGGAAAGCGTTCCAGAGGGTGGCGAGGCTTGCTTTGTAAAAACGCTTTCAAAGGAACAGCTTGGCTATAACCTTGATGTCACCGTTATGGGTATGGACAGCGACAACAAGTATTATGATGTGAAAACACATAAGGGCAAGAGCTTTATAACAGTGAGTCAGTCAGTTGTGGAGCGTTACGGAGTGGCAAAGGGCGATAAGTTTATCCTGACAGACGATGCGACCTCAATGGATTACGCATTCACAGTGGAGGATATCTGCGACGAGCGTGGCGGACTTATGGTGTTCATGGATATTGACAGTATGCGTGAGCTTTTCGGTGAGAGCGACACTTACTACAACTGTTTGCTTTCAGACAAGAAACTTGACATTGACGAGGGAAGACTTTACAGCACAACAACAAAATCGGATATCGAGCGTTCAGCGGCAGTTTTCACGGACCTTATGATGTCAATGATAGTAATGCTTATTGCGGTTGCCGTAATAATTTTCTGCTCTGTGATGTTCCTTATGCTGAATGTTACAATAGAAAGGGCTTCCTTTGGAATATCTCTTGTGAAGGTGTTCGGCTATAAGACCAAGGACGTGAAAAAGCTTTACCTAAACGGAAACGCAATTATCATAACTTTGGGCGCACTTATCGAGATACCGCTTTCAAAGATGTTTATGGACAAGGTTTTCCCAGTGTTCATTCCAAACGTAACAAGCGGAATAAACCTTGCATTCCCATGGTATGCTTACGTTATAATTTTTGCAGGAGTAATGGCAACATACTTTATCATCACCTCAATTCTTGTAAGAAAGCTTGGCAAGATAACCCCTGCCGAGGTGCTTAAAAACAGAGAATGATTTCTTAATATACAAAAAAACGTACAGAGCGTAATGATGTGACCTCCAAGTTGTTAGATTTTTGGTCTAACTTCTGGAGGTCGGATCATAAAGCTTTGTACGTTTTTGATTATGCCTTATTTGTATTATTGCCTATTTTGGTTATGATAACTGCGGCAATGGTAAGGACAATATATCCTGCTGTGACCTCAAATGGAAATTTTATTATTGCCGTTTTAGGGATTATAAAAGGCAAGGTAGATATTGCACAGCATGGAGGAAAATAAAGCTTTGCTTTTCGGCAAAGAACGAATATCACAGCCGAGGATAAAACTGCACCAAATGTCAGGGTAAGCCCAAGCTTTTCAGAGATAAAAAATCTTGCCATAACGCCTGCGAACGCAGCCGCCGCCATGAGAGCAATTGCGGTGTATTTTCTTTTCATAAGCTTTGAGCCTTTGCCGCTAAGCTCAAAAAATGCAACTATAAGCGGCGGAGCGATAAAGAATATCTCGTGAAAATGCGTGGGCAATATGCAGATAACAAGCACCGTGATGACTTGTTTTGCTCTTAGTTTTAGAAGCTCTGAGCTTGGTTCAATAGGTCTATATTCATACTTTTCATGAAGTCCAAAGTATTCAAGAACTTTTTGAAAAATAAGTATAAATGCTGTCATGACCGCAACGGAAATGACGTAAACAGGGCTTTTTGTACCCATAAGTATCGGAAGTATGCAGGCTGAAACGGCAGGAACGAAGCTAGTTTTTGACAGCGTTATAACGCTCACTGCTACAAGAAGTCCCAAAGCTATACGAAGTATAAGTATCTCAGGGATAAACCGCACTATGCACACGCCTGCGACGGCGGCAGAAACTATCGCCGCAAAAAGCCGTATTCGAGAGGTGTTCCACGATTGCACAGGCGCAATTAGCGCACCCATTGCCACTGCCGTTATCTCAGGAAAAATTATTTCCTTTTCCCCGAAGATCTCCGCCGAGCCGACCATTATTGCCACCACAGCAAGGGATATCCCCATAGCTATATTTTGATTTTTATTCATTGCTTCACCTTGATGTTTTTTCTTTATTATAACATAAAGTGGAGAGGTTTTCAATCGGCAGTATCAAAAATACTCATCTGACCGTCACTCACGTCAAATTCGTTTTCGTATGCGAAAATCTCCTCTGGGCTGTACATGACACCATGGCTTTTGCACTGAGATACAAAAATATCCATAAGTTTCTTATTGTTCGGACTATTGCAGATATAAGAATTTCCAAAGGTACGGATATATTTTTCTTTCATTCCCGGAAAATGCTCGTCAAGCTTCTTGTAAAAATACTCTCTGTCGCCCTCACGGAGAGTGACCCCGAAGCTAAAGCATATTATCCCCTTAACGCCTGCATCAAAGCACATATCCAATATGCGGCGTAAATTTTCTTCCGTATCGTTTATAAAAGGCAGAATAGGCGTGAGCCACACGACAGTTGGGATTTCACGCCGCTGAAACTCTTTCAGCACCTCGTATCGCCCTTGAGTGGTGCAAACATTCGGCTCTAGTATCCTGCAAAGCTTTTCGTCAGCCGTTGTAAGGGTCATTGCAATGACCGCCTTGCTCTTTTGGTTTATGCGCTGGATTATATCAATATCACGGAGAATTTTGTCAGACTTTGTGATAAGCGTGACACCAAAGCCGTATTTTTCTATTGCCATAAGGCTTTTCAGCGTGAGCTGTACTGTCATTTCAAGTGGCATATAAGGGTCGCACATTGCGCCCATGCCTATCATGCACCTGCGGCGTTTGCGTTTGAGGGCTTCTTCGAGAAGCTCCACGGCGTTTTCTTTTATTTCGATATCTTCAAAATCATGCTGCATATTATAGCATACCGAGCGGCTGTCGCAGTAAATACAGCCGTGCTGACAGCCACGATATAAATTCATGCCGTTTTTTTGCGAGAGTATACCTTTTGCCGTTGTGAAGTGCATAACTTTTTCCTCCATGATTTGTTACTAATATCATAGCGCATATGTTCTATGATTTCGAGGCTTGAAAAACAACTTCAAAGGTGCTATAATGGACAAAAAGCCAAAAGGAGCGTAAAAAATGAGAAATATACCTACAGATATTTACATAGAAAATGGAGCAGTAAAAAATCACGGGGGCGAGATAGCGGGATTTGGCAAAAAAGCCATGATAGTCACAGGCAGACATTCTTCTGCGGTGAATGGTTCTCTTGATGATGTCAAGGCAGTGCTTGAAAGTCAGGGCATTGGATATGTGATATATAATGATATTGAGGAAAACCCGTCTGTGGAAACTGTTTACACAGCGGCAACGGCGGCGGTAAAATACAGCGTTGATATGTTCGTGGCAGTGGGCGGAGGTTCGCCAATGGACGCAAGCAAGGCAATATCAATGCTTGCTAAGAATGGGATGGTTTGCGAAAATGCCGAGTTTTCCGAAAGCGAGGGCGTTGTAAAAGCTGAGAAGTGTGAGCTTTCAGACAGCATTGCCAAGGTGGAGGAGCTTTTGTACACTCCTGCGAAACTACCTTTTTACCCTATAGTCTGTGTGCCTACCACCTGCGGAACAGGCTCGGAGGCTACACCTTATTCTATCCTGACGTCCCGCATCAAGCAGACCAAGAAATCTATTGCCCACAAAATTTTTCCGTCACTTGCATTGGTGGACTACGGCTATCTTAAAACCTCCTCATACAGCGGTATGAAAAGCACCTGCGTTGACGCACTTGCTCACATGATAGAGTCACGGCTCAACACCAACGCAAATGCGTTCAGCCGTGCATATGCAGAGGAGGGCATGAAGCTTTGGGCAAGCTGTAAGGGCTGTCTTGAAACTGAGAAGAGATTTGCTCAAATGACCGATGATGAGTTCTCAACTTTCATGCAGGCATCAGTGCTTGCAGGCATGGCGATAGCCTACACAGGCACAAGCATACCTCACGGTCTGAGCTATACTTTGACCTATGAAAATGGCGTACCCCACGGCAAGGCAGTAGGCGTTTTTCTGTCAGGCTTTTTGAAAAAATACTGTGACAGCACCGAGGTGGAGTATGTTGTAAAACAGCTTCTTGGCTTTGACGATATCGACGCTTTCCGAGATTATATCAGGACGCTTTTTGGCAAGCTTGATATGTCAGAGGAGCTTTGGAAGAAGGACAGAGACGGAATACTTGCCAACCCTGCCAAGCTTAAAAATTATCCTTTTGAGCTTACGGCAGATGTGCTTGACGATTACGTTCGCTATTATAACGCATAAAAAAAGCTGTCAGGGCAGTGGCTCTGACAGCTTCTTTATTACATCTTCGCAAGCCTGTCTATCTCTGCAAGTTCAGCCTCTGTGAAGTCAAGGCGGTCAAGACAGCCTATGTTTTCCGTTATCTGCTCAGGACGGCTTGCACCGATAAGCACAGTAGTAACAGCCTTGTTGTGAAGCACCCATGAAAGTGCCATTTGCGAAAGGGTTTGACCTCTTGAAGCAGCGATATCATTAAGCTTGTTGAGCTTTTCTATCATTTTGTCGTTAAGCTCATTGCCTATCCATGTTTCGCCTCTGCCTACCCTTGAATCTGCCGGTATGCCTTTTAGATATTTGCTTGTGAGAAAGCCCTGATACAGCGGTGAGAACACTGCAATGCCAAAGCCCTCAGAAAGTGCAAGGCTGTCAAGTTTATCGTCCTCTATCCAGCGGTTGAGTATGGAATATGAGGGCTGATTAATAATAAAAGGAGTTCTGAGCTCTCGGAAAATTTTCAGCATTTCGGCTGTGTCGGCTCTGTTGTAATTTGATATGCCAACATATAGTGCTTTTCCCTGCCTTACTGCATTGTCAAGTGCAAGGGCAGTCTCTTCAAGAGGCGTTTCGGGATCTCTTACATGGTGATAGAAAATGTCAACATATTCAAGTCCCATTCTTTTTAGAGATTGGTCAAGGCTTGCCGTGAGATATTTTCTCGAGCCGTTTCTGTCACCGTATGGACCTGCCCACATTTCATAGCCTGCCTTGGTGGAAATGCACATCTCGTCACGGAACTCTCTCATGCCACGGTCAAGTATCCTGCCGAAGTTTTCCTCTGCCGAGCCGTTGTAGGGATTGCCATAGTTGTTTGCAAGGTCAAAATGTGTGATACCGCTGTTGAACGCAGTGTGTACCATTCTTTCCATGTTCTCAAAATTGTTTTTCAGGCTGAAATTCTGCCAAAAGCCCAAAGACAACGCAGAAAGCTTAAGCCCGCTTTTTCCACAGCGGTTGTATATCATTTTGTCATATCTTTTATCGTCAGGTATAAACATTTCAAAAAACCTCCTATATAATCGTATTAGTGCATAAATTATCCCACTTACTTTTATGATTATAGCATATTGTATTATCTATGTCAATGTGCTATAATTGAATAAGTTATATGATAAAAAATATGTGTGTAATGCACAATAAATGGAAAGATAATAATATGAGAAATGATATGAACAGAAGAATTATCGCTGCTGTATGTGCAGTAGTCATGACGGGAGCAACGCTCACAAGCTGTGCTAAAGAAACAGGGGAAAGCTCAAAAGCAGAGAGTAGCCCTGCCGAATCTCAGACTGTGACAACAATGACTGAGCCTGTTGTAACTCTCCCTGCCACCACAAAACAGGTGATAAACTCTGAACCTGCTACTTATGAAAGCCTGAGTGCTGACAAGGCTGAAAAAGAAAGTTTTAAGAAAAAGATACGATCAGAAAGTAAGATACCTGTTATAAGCGTCACAACTGCCCCTGACGATATGATAGCTTCAAGGGAGAAGTATACTTCCTGCGTGGTGGACGTTTTCAATTGTGATGAAAAATTGGAGATAAACGAAGCCTCAGCAGGCATAAAGGTAAGAGGAAATTCAAGCGCATATTACGGTGATGTTAGTCAGATCCTTGCAAACAAAGTGCCTTATAGGATAAAATTTGATAAAAAGACAAATATGCTTGGGCTTAATAACGGCGCAGAGTGCAAAAGCTGGGTGCTGTTGAAATCAGATTGGGATCTAATAAGAAACGATATCGCATTCCGTTTTGGTAGAACTATCATGGGTGACAGCAATTTCTGCTCAGACGGTCAGCTTGTTCACCTCTATGTGAACGAGGAGTTTCAAGGCGTTTATGAGCTTTGCGAACAGTGTCAGATAAATCCAAACAGAGTGGATATCTCCGAGCCTGCGGAGGGCTACACCGACACTGATATAGGCTATTATCTTGAGCTTGACAACTATGCAACAAGAGATGAGGATAATCATTATATAAGCATGGACTATGAAAATGCCACTGTCACCGACATAAACGGCGAAACAAGGCAGTTCGTTCCTGCGGAATATTCTATCAAGAATGACCTCTATTCGCAAAATCAGATAGACTTTATTGACAAGTATCTCAACAATCTGTTCAAGATAGTTTATGAAGCCTGCGAGAACGGCAAATATTACAAATTTGATGAAAATTATGACCTTGTTGACTCTGATGTTACCACCGCTGAGGAAGCCGTTTCTAATGTTATGGATATAGACTCAGTGAGAGATATGTATATTCTTTATGAGATCGTACATGACTATGACTGTGGTGAGGGAAGCTTCTATATGTGCGTCGATCTTTCAAAGGACAGTAAATGTCCTAAGCTGAAATTTACTTCTCCTTGGGATTTTAACTGGGCATATAATGACAGCACTGAGAAATATTATGCTGGTGCTTTCACAGACAAGAATTTTGTGGCTAAAAACGGCGACCGTTCAAACCCTTGGTTTATCATTCTTTGCAAGCAGGATTGGTTTATGGACGCTGTCAAGGAAAAGTGGACAGAGATGAGCCAGGAAAAGCTTTTACAGGGCTGTATAAAAGCAGAGCGTGAATATCTTAAAGAGTATGACGCCGACCTTATAAAAGGCGAAGAGTGGGGTCCTGACTCTGCGGAGGATCTTTTCAATTGGATCGAAAACCGCATTTATTGGCTCAATAGTCAGTGGAAAATAAAGTCTGACGTTAGTAACAGTGCTTCTTAAATGATAAATTTTATTCAATTAAGGCAATACCGCGCAAAGATTGTGCGTCAGATGCGTAGTCAGATTTTTTGTCAGATTGTACAAAAATTCCGCAGGCATACTGCCGTATGTCAAGGGATTTTTGTGTGATATGACGGAAAATCTGCAAGCAGATGGCGTGCAAAGCCGTCAGGCGGGCTTTGTGCGGTGTTGCCTTAATAAATCAGGCTTGAAAAATGCTGTAAAATCGGTATAATAAGATAGTATCCCCATATTGAAAGGAGGAAATGTCTGCAACGCAGGCATAATAAAATATGACGGAAAAATTATTCAAGCTGAAAGAAAATCACACCGATGTTAAAACTGAGATAATGGCGGGCGTGACGACTTTCATGACCATGGCATATATCCTTGCCATAAACCCGAGCATTCTCGGCAGAACGGGCATGGATCCTACAGCCGTACTTCTTGCCACCTGTATCGCCTCTGTTATTGGAACAGTGTGCATGGGACTTATGGCAAATCTGCCTTTTGTGCTTTCCGCAGGCATGGGACTTAACGCTTACATGGCTTACACTGTTGTGGCAGGCTATGGCTATCCATGGCAGGTTGCACTGCTGGCAGTTTTCGTCGAGGGTATCGTCTTTATCGTGCTTTCTCTTACAAACGTCAGAGAAGCCATTTTCAATGCAATACCTGTGGTTCTGAAAAAAGCGGTGTCCGTTGGCATCGGTCTTTACATTGCCTTTATCGGACTTCAGAATGCTGGACTTTGCGTTGACAGTTCAGCCACTCTTGTTACCATAACAGGCTTCCGCAAGAATTTCACAACTTCGGGCATATGTGCGCTTCTCACTATCGTGGGACTTTTCATCACTATTATCCTATATATCAAAAAAGTCCGTGGCTCTATTCTTATGGGTATAGTGGCAACATGGGTAATAGGCATGATATGTCAACTTGTAGGGCTGTATGTTCCTGACGCTGAAAGCGGCTATAATTCGCTTTTCCCTACAATGTCGCTTACGGATTTTTCAAAGCTTGGCGAAACATTTGGTCAGTGCTTTAAGGTGGATATGCACAGCATTGGTATCTTCAATTTTATAGTCGTGGTATTCTCCTTCCTGTTCGTTGACCTTTTCGACACTTTAGGCACTCTTATCGGCGTATGTTCAAAGGCAGATATGCTTGATGAAAAGGGCAGACTTCCGCAGATAAAGCCTGCGCTTCTTGCTGACGCCGTTGCCACAACAGCAGGCGCAGTTCTTGGTACTTCCACCACCACAACATTCGTTGAGTCCTCAGCAGGCGTTGCCGCAGGAGGCAGAACAGGTCTTACCTCTATCACAGCCGCAGTGCTGTTTGCACTGTCAATGTTCTTTGCACCTATCTTCACGGCTATACCATCCTTTGCAACAGCTCCTGCACTTATAGTAGTAGGATTTTTGATGTTCAGCTCTATCACTGACATCAAGTTTGATGACGGCAATTATACAAAGGCTATCCCTGCGTATCTTTGTATTCTTTCAATGCCTCTTTTCTACAGCATTTCAGAGGGCATCTCTCTTGGAATAATCTCATACGTTGTTATAAATCTTGTTTGCGGAAAGCGCAAGAATATCACACCGCTTATGTATGTGCTTGCAGTGCTTTTCGTGCTGAAATATGTGTTCTTATAAGAAAAAAAGCTTTCAAAGAACAGGTCTGAAACTAGCCATGCTTTCCTGTTCGTTCTGCTACAGAATGAGAATTGGCGTAAAATGATAAAAAGCGGCAGCCGTTTTACCGACTGCCGTTTTTGTTATATGCTTTTTATTATCTCCCTGAGCTTTTCCGTAAGCACTGCCGCTGCCTTTTTGTGGGTCTTTTCAGTAGGGTGCCAGTTTGCCGCAAAGCCATCGTTTGCTCCGTCCTGCTCATGGAACATCATTGAGCTTATCTTGCTGTCAGCGTGGCTTTTAAGATATATCTTTATTCCCTCCTCAACAGCAGGGAATATCCTCTCGCCCATTATTCCAACAGTGCAGAGAATGTAAGCCTGCGGATTTTTCTCACGAACGACCGCAAGAAAATCAGCATAAAGCTTTGAGAAAACAGCCTGTCTGTCCTTGTAGTCACGGCAGTAGCTGTCGTCGTTTGTGCCAAGGTTTATAACGATTATCTGCGGAATATATTTGCTGAAATCCCAAGGGATATCCTGCGGTGCAGTTCCTGCAAAATTTCCCCTTGAAAAGCCGTAGCTGCAATAGAACTGTGGAATTGTCTGTTCGCTGATAGGCTCGTCACCTTCTGTGTAGCCTGAGATTATACCGTAACCGCTGGCTGAAAACATACTGTATTCAGCGTCAAGTGCCTTGGCGGTCTTGTAGGCGTAGGCTTTTGTAACGTCCTCTGTGGCGGTGGTGAACTGGTGGTTTTCATCCTCATCATCAACACCATAGCCGCAGGTTATAGAGTCGCCGATAAATTCTATTTTGAGCGGTTTTTCAGGCAAAGCCTCAGCACTGCCATCGGCGAAAGCTTCAATGCCAATTGCTGACATTGGAGATTCTGAAAGCTTTATTATCTCCACAACTGACTTTGCACTTTCAGTGCGGTCTATTACCGTGACCTCTTTTTCTGCACAGTTTATCATCTCGTCAACTACTCTCTTGCCGTCAACATAAACGGCTATCCTTGCATAGTCGATAGGGTTTTCGCCCACTGCGATATTGTCGCCTTTGAGATTCAAAACAAGCTTTGTGCCGTCAAATGCGAATGACGCACCGCTTCCTGAAAGACCGAGCCACATTACCTCGTCTTTGAAATATACTCTGCCTGTGAGCTTTACATTTTTGTCAAGCTGTAATCTATCCATACTTTTTCCTCTTTTTCATCTATGATCTTCTTTAGCTGACGCAAAAAGACTGCGTGTCAGCTCCGTAACAATAAGAGTATAACACACAGCCATATTATTGTCAACTTATGCAAGGGAATTTACATCACCCTCACGTTTTTGCTTAACAAGCAGAGCAGCCACAGTAAAGAATGCCACTGCGAACAGTACCTCGATACCAACGCAGATAAGATATTCCTTTGTGCTGAATACTCCACCGCTCATGCCGAAAAGCATATTGTTGGCTTTGGTGTACCAGTATGCAGGGAACAATCTTCCCACTGCAAGAACGCCTCCTGTGAGCAATTCCTGCGGCACGAAAACTCCGCAAAGAAAGCTCATGCCAAGACCGATTATGTTCGATATAGCATTTATGCCGTTGTCGCTAAGGTCAAACTGCGCTATTATCATTGCTATGCCTGCGGCGGCAATGATATATACAAAGCTGTTAAGGCAGGCGAGCCAGAATTTCACGTTGAGCGTTTTGCCCCAAATAATTGCGACTATCATAAACAAAAGCCATATGCTAAAAACCAAGATACTTGCCCCAAGAGCCGTCTGTTTGCTGTAGTTTGCTGACGTCAGGCTTGAACACATTGTGCGTTCACGAACGCCTTTTCTGTTTAGCGTCAGTATAACGGGGCAAAGGGTAACAATGAGCATGGAAAGCATAACGTATGCAAGATACTGAAAATAGTAGCCGAATATTGCCGGCATACCTGTTCCGCCCTTGTTGTTAAAGTTTTTAAGCTCCGCCTTTACTTGCTGAGAAACTGCCGTTTGGGCAAGCTTCATAGCGTTTTCTGCGCTTTCACCTGCCGTCATGTACGCCTTTACGCTTGAAAGATAGTTGTCAAGTTTGCTTTCAAAAAGCTGTCCGCCGTAGCTGGAGGGCATTTTGAAATTCTCAAAAAGTCCGTCAAAATCCCCTGCATTTATCTTGTCGCCAAAGCCCTTGTTTATATACAGAACATAGTTGGCACGCTGATAATAAACAGCGTCGATGACCTCGTCTTCATCATCTGCAAGCTCCACCTTTTTGTTGTCGCTGAATATAAAGTCCTGCAAACGCTTGCTTTCGGCACTGTTGTCACGGTCAATGACGGATATGGACATTTTGTAGTCCTCATAGTCATTGTTATCTTTTGCAGTATCCGCCATTATTACTGCTATGACCATAAATATGACGAGATATAATATAGCAGACGTAAGCCTTGTTTTGAGTATTTTCATAAAGGTCTTAAAGACTTGCATATTTACGCCTCCTTGTAAGAACATATCCACCAAGGGTGAACAGTACTGTGTATATCGCCATTGAAATTATCTTCACTGTGAACCGCCTGTAGTCATCGTAGAGATTAAGACAATAGAAGCTGTCTGAGATAACTGCGGCAGGGTTTATTTCATTGAATATCGGGCAATGCTCTGCAACAGTGCCTTTCATGGTGTTTGACATAAGACCGCTGAAGAAACAGCAGGTCATTGATACCGCCATGACTACAGACATTTTTAAACCCTCTTTTATGCGGAAAGAGCCAACGAAAAATCCCATGGATATTCCCATTATTCCGCCTAGCACTGCGGCAAGGTAAACAAGGGGGAGCTTACTGCCGAAATCCACTTTAAGCACAAATCTCAGGAACGTCACCGATATCACCATGCATATCATTTCCACCACATGAAAAGCAAGGAGCGTTGCCGTTATGCTTGTAAGCTTGTTCACTGGAGAACAGCAACGTCTTGCGCCAAGTGCAGACAGGTCGCCCTGATTTTCCTGTGCCACGAACAGACCTGACATCGAGCCGAAAAGTGCCGTCATGGCAAGGAGATTATAGAAAAACTGTATCGTTATGTCAGGATTGCCGTGGAGAGGTATATCCTCATTTGGGCTTATCTTCTCAGAAATGGAAGCTATGACCTTATCAAGCTTTTGCGGAGCGTTCTTTGCAGTGTCAGTTATTATCTTTTCCTGCGTTTTGTATTGCTGTATGAAAGCCTTTACAATGGTCTGCTGGATACCTGTTGAGCCAAACTCAAGGGAGAGGTCGGAAGCCTTTATAATGCCTTTTATATCTTCGCTTTTAAGCATTTCTTCTGCCTTGTCAATATCCGTATACGTCACCTTGAAAAGAGCGTCATCACTATCTGATATCTGTTCAAGCACCTGCTTAAGGATATCGTTTTCTTCTATATTTGTCACCGCAACAGGTATCGCATTGAATACAACATCTTTTTCGTATATTCCTGAAAACGCCATCTTAAAAAAGCAACCCAGTATTATAGGAAAGGCTATGAGCCAGAAGAGTATGGCTTTTTGACGCAGACAGCTTTTAAATTCGTATTTGAATATGTGTGAGAACATTCTATCACTCCTTATCCCTGAGAGCCTTGCCGGTTATTTCAAGGAAAACGTCATTGAGGGTAGGCTGCTCAGAATAAACGCTGCCGAAGCCCACCTGATTTTCCTGCAATATTTTCAGTATCTCAATAAGATTGTGCCGTCCCCCTGTACAGCGTGCAACGAGCTTGTTGTCGGCATAGGAAACATTATAAACGTGTTCCAAAGCTTCTATTTGTTCACGGACGTTTTCAGGAAGCTGGAGTATCTCGGCGGTGATAGTTTCGGTGTTCTTTATCATGCGTTTGAGTTCCTCTGTAGTACCCTCGGCTATCTTACTGCCCTTATCCATTATGGCGATACGGGTGCATATCTGCTCGACTTCTTCCATGTAGTGGGAGGTGTAAATTATAGTCGCACCCTCACGGTTGAGCTGTAAAATGCCCTCCAGTATCTTGTTCCTTGATTGTGGGTCAACGGCAACTGTCGGCTCGTCGAGTATGATAAGCTCAGGCTTGTGTGCGATACCACAGGCAATGTTAAGTCGTCTGAGCAGACCGCCTGAAAGCTTTTTAGGGTGGAACTTCACAAAGTCCTCAAGTCCCACAAAAGCTATGGCATCGTCAACATATTTCTTTCGTGTGGCTTTGTCGGTGATGTAAAGTCCGCAAAAATAGTCAATGTTCTCATACACAGTCAGCTCGTCAAACACCGCAACATTCTGCATTATAACGCCAATACGCTTTTTTACCCCATAGTTCACAGGGGACATTTTTTCGCCGAATATCTCGATGTCACCCTTATCGTATGCCAGCAGTGAGAGCAGGCAGTTTATCGTGGTGGTCTTACCCGAACCGTTAGGACCGAGAAGTCCGAAGACCTCGCCTTTTTTTATTTCAAGATCAAAGTGGTCAAGAGCAATAAGCTCCTTGTATCTTTTTACCAGATTATCTATTTTTACTACAGTTTCAGCCATAAGAAAAACCTCCCTTAGTTTGTATTATCATTATACAATACTATCCGCCAAAAAGCTAGTGAGCAAAGTCACATCTTCATGTGACAAATGTCATATTAAAAAAAGCAGAGTGGCTGGTGACCAACTCTGCTTTGCAGTTATTTAAGCTGTGCTGTAAATATCATCATGCCGTTTTCGGCTTTGCATGATATCTTGCTTTTGTGCGACCTGACTATTGCCTGCGCAATAGAAAGCCCAATGCCGTAGCCACCCTTTTTCTCACCTTTTGACCGAGAACGTGAGCTGTCGTCACGATAAAATCTGTCAAAAAGTTTTGTTAGGTCGCCTTGCGGTGGTTCTTTGCAGGTGTTTGAAACTTCTAGGTCAGTTTCCTTGCCGTTGTGAGAGGTGAAAAGCTTTACGGTTATCTCGCCGCCCTCGTCAGCATATTTCACTGCATTTTCCGTGAGGATAGAAACAAGCTGTCTTATCGCACCCTCGTCGCCGTGATAGGAAAGTCCGTTGGCAACATCAATGGTGAGTTTTTTGCCCTTTGTTTCCGCAAGGGTAGTAAAAGGCGAAGCGGCGTCATAAACAGCATCAGAGATATTGAAATCGACCATGGTAAGAGCAGGCTTTTCCTCCTCCATTTTTGCAAGGCTTAAAAGCTCTTTCAGCAGACCGTTTAGCCTTGTTATCTGATTTTTTATGCTCACCGTCCACTGGTTTGGCTCTGACACCATTTCAAGAACTTCCGTGTTTGCGGAGATTATGGCCAGCGGCGTTTTTATCTCGTGCCCTGCGTCGGTGATGAACTGCTTTTGCTTTTCAAAGCTTTCCACAACAGGTCTTATGGCACGCTTTGAGAAGATTATGATAAGCAGACATACAAGTATATATCCTGCCGCACCTATAGCGCACGACACCAGCAAAAAGCGATTTTTGGTGGCACTGTCACTGCGGCAGTCCATGAAAACTATTATCTTGCCTTTGTCAGTGTCGCCTGTTTTGTAGCGGTAGTTTCCTGATGTGCCTGAAGTTTTGCCGCTGTCAAGAACACTTTTGCCGTATTCTATAGCTTGCGAACTTGACACCGCCGCAACGTGTCCTGTATCTACCTTGGTTATTTCGCCATTGCTGTCGGCGTATACAACAAAATACCTTGTCTGATACTTAGTTTCCTCGTTAAAGCCCTTGTGCCTGTCAGGCTTTTTGCTCTCAGGGGGAGAGGCGCTGTCTGAATTATCCTGCGGTTTGTCATGCTTCATGCCCTTGGGGTCGAACTCAGGAAATCTGCCGTCATTTTCGATTATTATGTTCAGCAGATTGTCTGCATTCTTATTGGTCTGATAGATGTTCACTCCATTTATGCCGCCTATTATGGCAAACTCTACGATAAGAAGACACACAGCGGCGATAACAACGAATTTCCGCTGTAAACGCTTAATCATTATGCTTTTCCTCTAGTGTGTAGCCCACGCCCCTTGTGGCTTTTATCTCGACATCTGCACCGATAAGACCAAGCTTTTTACGCAGATATGAAATATATACCCACACCACGTTTATCTCAGCGTCAGAGTCATAGCCCCATATCTTTTCCATGAAACGCTCTGTGGAAATAAGCGTGCCGTGATTTAGCATAAGGGCTTCTATCATTTGAAACTCTTTGTTGCCAAGCTTCTGAGAGCCGTTAGGACCTGAAAGCTCAAAGCTCTGTCTGTTGAGAGAAACGTTTCCGAAAGTAAGGGTAGAGGGTGCAAACTCAGTGCGGCGGCGTGTCATTGCCCTTATTCTCGCAAGAAGCTCGCCCATTGCAAAGGGCTTTGTAAGATAATCGTCAGCACCCGAATCAAGTCCGGTTATCCTATCGTCAATATCAGACTTTGCAGTAAGCAGAAGAACAGGGGAGTCGATACCCTTTTCACGAAGTTTTGTAAGCACCTGTATGCCGTCCATACCAGGCATCATAATGTCAAGTATTATGCCGTCATAATCCTGTGCAATTGCATAGTCGTATGCGTCGATGCCGTTGTAAACAGCGTCAACAGAATAGTTTTTGTGTTTAAGCACTGCCGAAAGCGCATTTGCAAGCTCCACCTCGTCCTCAGCAAGAAGTAATCTCATTAAAATTCCTCCCTATAAGTCAGTATAATATCTTACGATATATGATAACCTATGAACTTTAAACTCACTTTAAATGTATTATACCATAAATATTCTTTTCGGGCAATAAAAATCTGCCCCCGAAAACCGAGGGCAGATAAAAGCTTTTGATTTAGAATGCTGTCTTGTAGATGCCGAGGATAGACTCAACTGTGCAAGGTCTTGGATTTCCGCCTGTGCATACGTCTGCAAATGCAGATTCACTCAAAGCCTGAAGATCCTCTTCCTTAACGCCTATCTCGTGGAGCTTCTCAGGGATTCCAACGTCCTTTGAAAGCTGCTTAACTGCGTTTACTGCGGCTGCTCTGTATTCAGCCTGGCTCATGCCTGTTGTGTCAACGCCCATTGCCTCTGCAATGTACTTGAACTTTTCGCCTGTGTATTCAGCGTTGTACTCCATTACGTATGGAAGAAGTACAGCGTTTGCAATTCCGTGAGGTGTGTCATAGAATGCGCCGAGCGGGTGAGCCATGCCGTGAACAACGCCAAGACCAACGTTTGAGAAGCCCATGCCTGCGATATACTGACCGAGAGCCATGTCCTCTCTGCCCTGTGGGTCATTCTCAACAGCCTTTCTCAGTGAACGTGAGATTATCTCTATTGCTTTAAGGTGCATCATGTCTGTAAGCTCCCAAGCGCCAAGTGTTGTGTAACCCTCGATAGCGTGTGTAAGAGCGTCCATACCTGTTGAAGCTGTAAGTCCCTTTGGCATTGATGACATCATCTTAGCGTCGATAACTGCAACAACTGGGATATCGTGTGGATCAACGCAAACGAACTTTCTCTTCTTCTCCTCGTCTGTGATAACATAGTTGATAGTTACCTCTGCGGCTGTGCCTGCTGTTGTAGGAACAGCGATTATAGGAACACTAGGATTCTTTGTGTCGATAGCGCCCTCAAGAGAAGTAACGTCAGCATACTCAGGGTTGTTTATGATGATACCGATAGCCTTTGCAGTGTCCATTGATGAGCCACCGCCGATAGCGATAAGATAGTCAGCGCCTGCTGCCTTGAAAGCTTCGATACCAGCCTTTACTACCTTTACAGTAGGGTTAGCCTTTACCTGAGAGAATATATCATAAGCAAGTCCTGCTTCCTCCAAAAGATCTGTAACGTTCTTTGCAACGTTAAATTTGATAAGGTCAGGGTCTGTTACAACAAGAGCCTTTTTAAAAGCTCTCTTCTTTGCCTCTGTAACTATCTCGCTGATCGAGCCTGCACCGAAATATGAAGTTTCATTAAGTATCATTCTGTTAGCCATTTTATTATTCCGCCTTTCAAATATATGATCTCTGTAATCAAAGTTATATCTTTGATTATTGATATTATACAACTTTTCAAATGTGATTTCAATTATTTTTATGTAAAATATTAGTGGCGTAATATTGTGTAAAACAGCCAAAAACATAAATCATTTAATCTAAGGCACACCATACAAGGCGTAACCTGTGAATGATACTTTTTTCTTGACAAATCGGCAAAAATGTGCTATAATTCTCAATTAGAAAAGTTACCTTGCGGAAAATTTCGCAAGGTGCTTTTGTGTTTTATAGGCTTTTTGTGAAAAATTACGATTTTCTTTCCTTTGATGGGAGAAAATATATTTATAATTTTTATTGTTTATAATTTTTGCGAAATATATTAAGCAAATCGTTACAGAAAGCATTCGCTTTGCTGTGTCTTGATAAATCGGAGGAGTATGTATGATTAGAGAAGATTTAAGAAATGTTGCTATTATTGCCCACGTTGACCACGGTAAGACTACCCTTGTAGACCAGATGCTCAAGCAGAGCGGTACTTTCAGAGAAAATCAGGCTGTAGAAGAAAGAGTCATGGATTCAAACGATATTGAGCGTGAGAGAGGAATCACTATCCTTGCAAAGAATACTTCTATCAAGTATAAGGACGTTAAGATAAACGTTATCGACACCCCAGGCCATGCTGATTTCGGTGGTGAGGTAGAGCGTGTTCTTAAAATGGTAAACGGTGTTATACTGCTTGTGGACGCAGCCGAGGGTCCAATGCCACAGACAAGATTTGTGCTTCAGAAAGCACTTGAGCTTGGTCATAAAATAATCATCGTTATCAACAAGATAGACAGACCTGACGCTCGTCTTAACGAGGTAGGCGACGAAGTTCTCGAGCTTCTCATGGATCTTGACGCTACTGACGAGCAGCTTGACAGCCCTATCCTTTATTGCTCAGGCAGAGCAGGTACAGCTACTCACTCACCTGATGAAGAGGGCAAGGATATGATACCTCTCTTTGACGAGATACTCAGCTATATCCCTGCACCTGAGGTAGATACTGAGGGTCCAATGCAGTATCTTGTTTCAGCTATCGACTACAACGAGTATGTAGGAAGAATAGCTATCGGCCGTATCGAGCGTGGCGAAATGAAAGTTAATCAGGACGTTACGATCGGCGACTATCATCAGACTAAGAAGGAATATCGTGGCAAGATAGTTACAATGTATCAGATAGAGGGACTTAACAGAGTTCCATGCCAGAGTGCAAAGGCTGGCGATATCGTTTGTATAAGCGGTATCGAGAACATCACTATCGGTGACACTATCTGCGACTTCGGCAACTTTGAGGCTGTACCTTTTGTAAAGATATCCGAGCCTACAGTTGAAATGACATTCTCCGTAAATAATTCGCCATTCGCGGGCAGAGAGGGCAAGTTCGTAACGAGCCGTCACCTGAGAGACAGACTTTTCAAGGAACTTCTTAAGGATGTTTCACTGAGAGTTTCTGAAACAGACAGCACAGACGCTTTCAAGGTCGCAGGACGTGGCGAAATGCACCTTTCTATCCTTATCGAGAATATGCGTCGTGAGGGTTATGAGCTTGGCGTTTCAACACCGCACGTTCTGTTCAAGGAGATAGAGGGCAAGCTTTGCGAACCTATCGAAAGACTTGTTATTGACGTTCCTGAGAACTGCGTAGGTTCTGTTATGGAGAAGATAGGTGCAAGAAAGGGCGAGCTTCAGGAAATGGCACCTGTTGGAAGCAGAATGAGACTAGAATTTCTTATCCCTGCAAGAGGACTTTTCGGCTATAAGAGCGAGTTCCTTACAGACACAAAGGGTGAGGGTATCATGAGCTCTGTATTCCATGATTACGAACCATACAAGGGCGAGATACCAAAGAGAGCAACAGGTTCACTTGTTGCGTTTGAAACAGGCGAGGCTGTAACGTATGGTCTTTACAACGCACAGGAGAGAGGCGAGCTGTTCATCACAGCGGGCACACCTGTATATGAGGGAATGATAGTTGGCGCTTCACCAAAGCAGGAAGACCTTGTTGTAAATGTCTGCAAGAAGAAGCACCTTACAAACACCCGTGCAAGCGGTTCTGATGACGCACTCAGACTTGTTCCGCCAAGAAATCTCAGCCTTGAGGATTCACTTGAGTTTCTCGCTGATGATGAGCTTCTTGAAGTAACACCAAAGAGCATAAGAATAAGAAAGCGAATCCTCAGCAACTCACAGAGAGCTAAGGAAAGAGCTAAAATGTAATAATAACAAAAAGAGGAGCGGTCATGCCGTCTCCTCTTTACTTTTTTATGAAATTGTAGTGCTATTGTATGTTGGTGTAGTAGAAAATAGCAAGCTGTGTGCGGTCACGGAGGGAGAGCTTTTCTAGGATAGTGCTGATGTAGTTTCGCACTGTGCCCTCACTGAGATAAAGCAGTGAGGCTATTTCTTTGTTGCTAAGTCCTTTTGCCACCTGTTCGATTATTTCCTGCTCTTTTTCGACTATGCCGTAGTGGTCAAAATCAAAACTGCTGTGATTGGTAAGAAGCTCAGGAAGCTTGCTTGCAACATCTGAGCCGAAAACTGTCTGCCCATTCATGACGGTTTCAAGGGCAGGGCATATGCTTTCAAAATCCTGCTTTAAAATATATCCCTTTGCTCCCATAAGCACAGCCTTTATAATGTATTCATCATCAGAAAATGTGGTAAGATAAAGTATCCTTGCGTCAGGGTACCCAGCAAGGATCTTTTCGCCGGCTTCAATACCGCTCATGCCGTTCATGCGGATATCCATAAGCAGAACATCAGGCTTGAGAAGAGAATAAAGCTCTATGGCTTCCTCGCCACAGCTTCCCATGGCAAGAACTTTCACACTGCCTGTGCTTTCCAAAATGGTTTTCAGCGACACCGCCACAAGCTTGTCATCATCTATTATAACAATGTTCATGTCAAGACCTCCGTTCAGTCAGGTTTTGTTTCGGCACAGACAGAAAAATGCAAAATCCCTTGCTGCCCGATGTGATGTTTATGTTTCCATTTAAAGAAGCCGCACGCTCACGCATATTGGCAAGCCCCATGCCGCTTTCGTCTATCTTTTCGGGACAGCTTCCGTTGTCTGCGATACTAAGCTGATAAAGAGCAGGGTGTTCACGAATGATTATTTTTATGCTGTCGCCGTCGCTGTGCTTTGCGGTATTGGAAAGTGCTTCTTTTATAACGCCAATAAAGCAAAGCTTCACATCTCGTGACATTCTTTCGGAAAAGTCATAATCACAGCTTACTGCAAATCTGTCTTTCAGAGGTCTTATGCAGTCTTCAACAGCAGGCTTTAGTGCGATAGAATCGTCATGAAGATCATGAACGCTGTTTCGTATGCTCGTCATGGCGGTGTTCAGCGTGCCGCTCAGGTCGTTGATGGCTTCACCGACAGTTTCATCTTTGTTTATGACCGAAAGCGCACCAAGCTGTAAAATAGACCTTGTGAGCATATGTCCCACGTTATCGTGTATCTCCCTTGCAATGCGGTTACGCTCTTTCAGCGTGGCAAGATATATCTCGTAGTCTTGATTTCTCTGCATGGCTTTGTTTTTTTCTACAAGCTGGGTGGTAAGTTCTTTTGAATTGTCACGAGTATTTATGAGCATCTTTGTCAGCTTTTCGTTCAGAACGCTGCGGCTTGAAATTGTGAAGCTTACCAAAAAAAGAGCGACAAGTGGGAAGATGTCTTTTCCCAGAGTGAATATATTTGCAAGAACGCCTATGAATGTTAAGACCATAGCAGGGTAAAATTTTGTACAGAAAGCATCATAAAGCACCAAGGGGGCAAATATCAAAGCTTCTTTACTGAAAATGCAAAGTGAGCTGTACGCAATAACTGAAAGGTATGCAACGGCAGAGCTTGGTTTTATTTGAAAGATAGCGGAGCATATGACAGCCAATAGTAATGTGGTGATGTTTGACGGATCTGTTTCCTCTGCAAGCATGAATGCACAGCAGCTAAGGCCTAAAAGAAACTTATCCCACAGCTTGTTCATATGGCGTTCCCCCCATTTGATGTGATATCTCAATTTTAACACATTAGTGGCGGATTGTCTAGTATCGTTCTAAAATAGTTTTGCTATACTGTAAAAATCATTGACTTATACCTATAAAAAATGGTATAATGATAACAATGATAATTTCTTGTAAGGAGTATATTTTTATGAAAGACGGTTTTATAAAGGTCGCCGCCTGCACCCCTGAGATACAGGTGGCAGACGTTGACTTCAATGTGGATAAAATAATCAGTCAGCTTGAAAAGTGCAGGGAAGAGGGCGTAAAGGTCGCTGTGTTCCCTGAGCTTTGCATAACAGGTTATACCTGTCAGGACTTGTTCTTTCAGAACGCTTTGCTTGACAAGGCAATGGAGGGTGTTGTAAAGATAGCAAAGACTACTGCTGACAGCGATATGCTTGTGGCTGTGGGCGTGCCTGTGAGAGCAAACGGCAAGCTTTATAACTGTGCGGCTGTTATACAGGACGGCGAGGTGCGTGCCTTTGTACCTAAAACGCATCTGCCGAACTATAACGAATTTTATGAGGCAAGACATTTTGCACCATACAGAGGCGAATGTGCTGCCATTGATCTGAGAGAGTACGGACAGCTTGAATTTATACCGCCTATGGAACAGACCGTTTTCGTATGTGAAGAGATACCTGAGCTTGTGGTGGGCTTTGAACTTTGCGAGGACTTGTGGGTGGCTGACCCTGTTTCAAACTATCTTGCTAAGGCTGGGGCTACCCTTATATGCAATCTGTCTGCAAGCGATGAAGTTATCGGCAAGGACTCATACCGCAGACAGCTTGTTTCAAACCAATCTGCAAGGCTTGTGGCAGGATATATCTATTGTTCTGCAGGTGACGGCGAGTCAACGCAGGATATGGTCTTTTCAGGTCACAATATCATTGCAGAAAACGGCTCTATACTTGCAGAGAGCAGGCTTTTTGAAAACGGCATTACCATATCGGAAATAGATTTTAAAAAGCTTGCGTTTGAGCGAAGAAAAATTTCTACCTATCCTGCAAGCGCAGAGTGGGACTATTCTTCCAAGGACAGCGGTTTCTTGGATAAGGACAATATCTCCCGTGAAAGATTCAGCCTTGAAATGGGCGAAACAGCTTTGACAAGAAAATTTGCAAAAACGCCTTTTATCCCGTCAAATCAGGCGGAGAGAAACGAGCGCTGTCACCTTATTTTGCAAATGCAATCCCATGGACTTATGAAGCGTATCGCACACACACATTCCAAGACTGTGGTCATTGGCATTTCAGGGGGACTTGATTCTACGCTTGCACTGCTTGTGTGTGTAATGGCAATGGATCTGCTCAAAAGACCGCATACTGATATCGTTGCGGTGACGATGCCATGCTTTGGCACAACAAAGCGCACACGCTCCAATGCGGAAATACTTTGCGACGCTTTGGGGGTAACGTTCAGAGAGGTGGATATCTCAAAAGCAGTTTTACAGCACTTTGAAGATATCGGTCATGATTATAACGATCACAGCGTTGTGTTCGAGAATGGTCAGGCGAGAGAGCGCACAAAGGTGCTTATGAATATCGCAAATCAGGTGAGCGGAATGGTGGTCGGCACAGGCGACTTGAGCGAGCTTGCTCTCGGCTGGGCGACCTACAACGGCGACCATATGTCCATGTACGGTGTGAACGCTTCTATCCCTAAAACGCTGGTAAGGCATATCGTTCAGTATTACGGCGACACCTGCACATCTGATACTCTGAGAAATGTACTGTACGATATTTTGGACACTCCTGTTTCTCCTGAGCTTCTTCCTACTGATGAGAGTGGCACTGAGATGACACAGAAAACAGAAGACCTTGTCGGTCCATATGAGCTTCATGACTTCTTCCTTTACTATGGCATACGCTGGGGCTTTGAGCCGTCAAAGGTGAAAAGGCTTGCGAAATATGCCTTTGAGGGGGATTATCCTGACGAGGTCATAGACAAGTGGCTCAAAACATTCTATCGCAGATTTTTCTCACAGCAGTTCAAACGCTCCTGCCTGCCTGACGGCGCAAAGATCGGTTCTGTTACCCTGTCACCGAGAGGGGATTGGAGAATGCCGTCTGACGCTGTGGCTAAGCTTTGGCTGGAGGATATCGACAAATAACGCAAGGTAAAAATAAAGTAACAAAATCTTTATAACTGCTCGGTTTTACAGAATTGGCTGTTCAGATATAATTATAAGTAAGGAACGGAAAACTTTTCTGAACAGTATCATTACGGAGGATTTATTATGAAATACACAGAGAAAGAGGTTTTGCAGTTCGTTGAAGAAAACGACGTAAAGTTCGTAAAGCTCATGTTCTGCGATATATTCGGTTCGCTAAAGACTATCTCTGTTATAGCAGGCGAGCTGCCGAAAATATTCAGAGAGGGACTTATCTTTGACGCTTCAAAGCTCGGTGGCTTTTTGAATGTGACTGCTTCAGACCTTAGACTTTTCCCTGACCCTGATACGCTGGCGCTTCTTCCATGGCGACCGCAGCACGGCAGGGTAGTAAGATTTTTCTGCCACCTGAAATATCCTGACGGAACGGCTTTCGAGGGAGATGGCAGGTTTTTCCTCAAAACTGCTATCGCATATGCGAAGGGCAAGGGATATAACTTCCAGATAGGTACTTCATGCGAGTTTTACTGTTTTGAAAAGGACGATACTGATATGCCTACAAAGCGTCCTCACGATTATGCAGGCTATTGTGACGCTGCGCCTGTTGACAGGGGAGAAAACCTTAGACGTGACATATGCCTGACACTTGAGCAAATGGATATTTTCCCAGAAAGCTCAAGACATGAAACCGGTCCGGGTCAGAACGAGATAGATTTTCAGTATTCAAACGCACTGAAAGCTGCCGATAATCTTGTGACGTTCAAGAACGTTGTAAAATCTGTGGCTGACAGAAACGGGCTTTACGCAACGTTCATGCCAAAGCCTATCGTCGACAACTGCGGATCTGGTCTGCATATAATGCTCATGTGCATGAAAGGCACAGAAAATGTTTTCAGACCTCAGCTTGGCGGACTTTCCAAAGAGGCTGAGCGCATGATAGCAGGAATACTGAAAAACGTTGGCGATATGACGCTGTTTCTAAACACCACTACAAATTCATACAAACGTTTTGGCAGTCTGCTTGCACCTAAGTACATTTCATGGTCACATGAAAATTATGCACAGCTTCTTCGTGCACCGCTTGCTGATACAGATGAGAATGGTATAATACTCCGTTCAGCAGACAACACCTGTAATCCTTACTTTGCTATGGGTCTGCTTATTTATGCCTGCATAGACGGCGTTATAAATAAGGAAGAACTTCCAAGACCTATTAATTTCAATATAGGCTCGGCAGATGAAAGCGAGCTTGCAAAGCTTGAAACACTTCCGCAGTCTTTGAAAGAGGCAGTGGAACGTGCTGAAAAGAGCGAGTTTCTTGCGGATAGGCTTCCTGAGCATATGTTGGAGCGTTTTATCGCAATAGAAAAGGAGCTTATCATAGAATATGAGAGAGCTGCCGATAAGGAGCAGTTTGAAACAGCCAGATATTTTTATCATCTGTAATGTCAGAGAAAGCTAAAAAAAGGAGGTGGGGAAATGGACAGGATACTTGTGGCTTCAAGCAATGACAAGGCAACAGCTATGCTTGTGAGTCTGTTAAAAGAAACCTTTCCCACCTGCAAGACTTCTATAGCCGCAACGGGTCTTGAAACAAGGCGTGCGGTAGGGTCAGGCAGTTATGACTGTGTCGTGATAAACTGTCCATTGTCAGACGAATATGGCAACGAGCTTGCGGAGATAGTCTGCACCTCAACTGACGCAAGCTGTGTGGCTATCGCAAAGTCGGAAAATGCGGATATCCTTGCTGATAAACTGGAAGATTTCGGCGTAATGGTGATACCAAAGCCACTAGGCAGACAGTATTTTTACCGTTCAATGAAATTTGTCAGTGCCGCAAGAAAACGTATGCTCGGAATACGGTCTGAAAATCTGAAACTGCACAAAAAGCTTGAAGAGATAAGAACGATAAACAGAGCAAAGTGCTCACTTATGCAGTATCTTGGCTTTACGGAACAGCAGGCTCATAAATATCTTGAAAAGCAGGCTATGGATAAGAGATGCACAAAGATCGAGGTGGCTCAGAAGGTCATCGAGATGTACGAGGTTTAAATGTTACATAATTGTTAAATTAATGTCACGCTATTGCAATTTACGGTGTAATGTTGTATAATAATAGAGGAAAATTTTAAATAACGGAGGTCGTTAAAAAATGTTAGTTTCAGCTAAGGAAATGATGACAAAGGCACTTGCAGGCAAGTATGCTGTAGGTCAGTTCAATATTAACAACCTTGAGTGGACAAAGGCTATCCTTCTCACTGCTCAGGAACTGCAGTCACCTGTAATTCTTGGTGTATCTGAGGGCGCAGGCAAGTACATGACAGGCTTTAAGACAGTTGCTGCTATGGTTAAGGCAATGGTCGAAGAGCTCGGTATCACAGTACCAGTAGCACTTCACCTTGACCACGGAACATATGAGGGCTGCTACAAGTGCGTAAAGGCTGGTTTCTCATCTATCATGTTCGACGGTTCACACTATCCATTTGAGGAGAACCTTGCTAAGTCAACTGAACTTGTTCACGTTGCAGATCAGCTTGGTCTTTCTATCGAGTGCGAAGTTGGTTCTATCGGCGGCGAAGAGGACGGCGTTATAGGTATGGGCGAGTGCGCAGATCCAAACGAGTGCAAGACAATCGCTGATCTCGGCGTTACAATGCTTGCAGCTGGTATCGGTAACATTCACGGTAAGTATCCAGCAAACTGGCCAGGTCTTTCATTCGAGACACTTGCTGCTATCAAGGAAAAGGTTGGCGATATGCCACTGGTACTTCACGGCGGTACAGGTATTCCTGATGACATGATCAAGAAGGCAATCTCACTTGGCGTTGCAAAGATCAACGTAAACACAGAGTGCCAGCTTTCATTCCAGGAGGCCACAAGAAAGTACATTGAAGAGGGCAAGGATCTTCAGGGCAAGGGCTTTGACCCAAGAAAGCTTCTCAACCCTGGCTTCGAGGCTATCAAGGCTAAGGTCAAGGAGAAGATGGAACTCTTCGGTTCTGTTGGCAAGGCTTAATCAATAGCTAAATTAACGTAAATAAACGGGCTGTCGTTTCGGCGGCAGCCTTTTTATGTTATTTTATTTTCCAATTAAATAGAGTGTAACCTAGATCAACCACTCACAAATAAAAACAAGGAGATTTTTTTATGGAAATTTTCAGTGCACGTCGTTTAACAAACATGGGACTTATTGCAGCGATATACGTTGTGGCTACGATGCTTTGCAGCTCGCTTGCATACGGACAGGTACAGTTCCGCATATCTGAGGTTTTGATGCTACTTTGTTATTTCAACAAGGATTACATCATTTCGCTTTCTATAGGTTGTTTGATAGTCAATCTATTCAGTACGCTCGGAATGGTTGACGTAGTATTTGGAACGCTTGCTACAGTTGTGGCAGCGGTTCTTATCTATCTGCTGAGAAACAAGGTAAATCTTGTAGTTGCGTCGCTTTTCCCAGTGATATCAAATGCTGTGATAGTTGGCTTTGAACTGACATATGTCTTCAAGACGCCGCTTCTTGTGAACATGGGCTGGGTAGCCTTAGGCGAATTTGTATGCGTAACGATAGTTGGTGTAATACTTATCAAGGCGCTTATGAAGAACAAGTATTTCAGCAAGCTTGTGACTTTCGGCATGAGTGATCAGGCTCTTAGTGAGCAGTTTAAAAACGGGTGACGATTCCGATATAAAAATCAGCCTGACTTTTTAGTCAGGCTTTATTTTTTGGCGTTTTTATCGAAAAAACTGCGAAAAAGTATTGACAAAGTACGTGTAATATGATATAATATATACGTTGCATTGAGCAACGTTAAATATGCGGATGTGGCGGAATTGGCAGACGCGCTAGCTTCAGGTGCTAGTGATCGCAAGGTCATGTGGGTTCAAGTCCCGTCATCCGCACCATAACAGGACACCGATTTTGATACAATGCGTATCTTGATTGGTGTCCGTTTTCTTTATCCGAAAGTCCTTGTTTAATGGGATTTGTCAACACAATTTAACGAAAGCAGGCAATAAAGCTCGCAAAGGAGATTGGCACCAAGGCAGCAGCAGATGAGCTGCACATCCCCAAATGGACGCTGGGGACGTGGGTGCAAAAGGCGCGGATCGGGGAAATAGACACAGGTGCAGGCTCACGTACACCAGGAGAGTCACTTACTATCGCACAGCAGCTTCAGGCAGCAAACAAGCGGATCAAAGAGCTTGAAAAGAAAAACCGTGAGCTTGAAGAGCCTAATGAATTTCTGGAGTAAGCATTTGCTTTTTTTCGCTGCGAACCGTCGAAAGTCAGGAAAGAAGAACGGTTAAAGTTCATTTCCAAAACGTTAATTTTCATTTACTGCGTCACACATACGCTACTGTTTGTATTGAGAATGGCTTTGATGCTAAAACTGTCAGCGAGTTGCTAGGTCATTCTAATGTTAATATTACACTTAACCGCTATGTTCACTCATCGCTTGATACAAAAAAGAAATATGTTGAAAAACTCAATTTTGTAGCTTAAAAGTTTTTAGCCGTCAGAAACATCTGATTGGTAGTAAATAATGCATGATTTTACGTTGCTTTTTTGCCTTTTTGCCTGTAGGTGCAGATTTTGCGAAAAAATTATATTTTGTTTTGTAAACTATTATGCCAGAAAATTGATAAAATATGTATTGATTTTCTGAAAAATGTTTGGTATAATGGCGTATAAAGGCGGTGATCGTATGATCAGAGTTGCAATTTGTGATGATGATAAACGTATGCAGGAAAGTTTATCAAAGTATTTGTTAGATTATTCAATACAATGTGACAGAGAAATTGATCATTCAGAATTTGATACTTGTGAGAAATTAATGGACGAGTATCTCAAGGGGAACTCGTTTGATGTAATATTGCTCGATATTGAATTTAAAAATAATGATGAAAAACAAATGAATGGTATTGAGCTTGGAAAAAGACTGCGTGGACTGTATGCCAATGACAACACTGCTATTGTTTATGTGACATCTTATGGCGAGTATGCTATTGACTCCATTAAAATAAGGCCCTATGATTATATAAAAAAGCCAATTACCTATGAAAGAATAGTTGATTTTTTTGAAACTTATTATTTGGATCAGGCTAAGAGAAAAAAGGTTTTTGAATATACTGCACATAAAATCAAAAACAGTATCATAGTATCTAATATTTGTTATTTTGAGAGTCAGGGCAGAACAATAGTGATCCATACTATTACGAATCAATATACCTTTTACGGAAAATTATCTAACCTGCTTGACAATGAAAGTTTAAGTGATTTTATCAGTATTCATAAATCGTATTTAGTAAATAAAAATTATATTGAAAGATTCACTTCACATTCAGTCGTCCTTATTGGCATAGACCGAGTGGAATTGCCGATAAGCCCTAATAAGAAAATGGAGGTCAGTGAACAGCTGTTGAAAGAATGATATGACTACTTTATTTTATTTGTTTTCAAATGTGTTTCACATATATGCCACTTATCAGTTTTCCAATGTGTTTTTACAAAAGAAAAAAGAATCGGCAAAATCAGACGTTGTTCTGTTTACACTTTATTACATTATAAATAGCTGTGCGTATTTAGTTTTTGACAATCGGCTTATTACAATCCTGTCAAACATTCTACCATTTATTCTTATTTTTTTGTACTATAAAGTATCGTTATTTAAGTCTTTGTTGTCAGCATTTGTGTTATGTGTTTTTTCCATTGTAGTAGATACAGCGGTTGTTGCTATACAGTCTTTGCTAAATATAAACTCTGTTTTTTTTGACGAGGGTTTTGTATCAAATATTGTGCTTCTAACACTTGTAAATATCATAGCTAAGAGCTATTTTAAATACAGCGATCAAATTGTAAAATTACCAATAATGTATTATATTACTGTGATATTTGTTCCGCTTGGCAGTATAATGGTTGGTTATTTTGTTGCAAAAGATCTCAATGTCATATCGTTGATTTTAAGCGTTATCATATTATTGATGAACATAGTTATTCTTTACCTTTACGATAATTTGGTAAATATGTTTTCCCAGCAATATGAAACTGACGTTATTGAGCAGCAAAACAAGGCTTATCTTAATCAGTTGCATTTAATGCAGGAATCTCAGATGAAGATAAGATTTTTAAAGCATGATATGAAAAATCATATTATCAATATGCAAAGTTTGCTTAGTGCTGAGAAATACGATCAGCTTAAAGATTACCTTGCTGAAACCAATGATTATATTTATAGTAATAATGTTATTATTGACTCAGGAAATGAAACGATCGACAGTGTTCTGAATTACAAATTGGCACCGTTAGAGAACAACAGCGTTGAAAAAAGTTATCATGTTGTTCTACCTGAGCAAATTCTTATTAGTTCATTTGATTTAAATATTGTTATTTGTAATCTGATAGATAATGCACTTGAAGCGTTAAGCCTCCTAGGAGAGAACGATGAAAAGAAGATAACTATCGATATTGTTTATAAGCAGGGTTACATTAAAATATTAGTAGGAAATTCATTTGACGGAATTATACACAAGGATAAAAGGACAAGAAAAAATGATGAGATAAATCATGGAATAGGGTTAAAGAGTGTTCAAAATATTGCAGAAAAATATGGTGGAATTTTAAAAACTGATGTAGCTGATAACTGGTTTGAAACATCAGTGATAATGTATGAAAAATAGAGGTAGTAATAAGTTACCTCTATTTTTTTTTACAAAAAAGACGTTCTTTTTGACATTTACGTTTTTTTTATTCTTATATTATGTATAATCAAGTCATAACTTGTTATGAAATGAAGAAGATCATATGAAAAAAATTAATGAAACTCAGCACAAGAATGGGTAAGGTGTTTGCTGCATTGGCACTTTTGGTTACTGTATCAAACGTAAATTCTACATGCCTTTACTTAAGCATGAGGAGTGTTATGTAAGATTATGGCCTGCGTATTTTCTACTTAATACAAATAAAAATGAAGCAGAAAAGACTTTAAAAGATTTATGTCAGTTAAAAGGACTAATTGGTATAACAGCTGAAATGACACTTAGTGAATGGAAAAGGGTAAATTAACTTTATTGATGTAACAAATATTATTAGTAATAATCATAGGTATTATGATAAAGCAATGGAATGGACTGAGAAATATATTGCTGATAATAATTTGCCGAGGTTTTAATTATGAAGTTTAATGATAATAATATTTTGCTAAAAGAATGGCTTGAGAGATATAACAACCAGAATGAGTCTATAAAAAAGAATTAGACAGATTGCATGGCGATTTAGTTCAAGGCAGAAATAATAATTTTCAGTTGCTGAAAATTAAAAGGTCATATAAATATCCCGAAAAAGGTGACATATTTGTGTTCCAGCCACGGAAAAATATATTTTTTTATGGATTGGTTTTGAATGCCCATATAAATAATTTGCAGGGCGAAGATATGTATGTTGTTGCATTGTTCCGAAGTAAATCGAAAAGTGTTAATGATTTTTCGTTTATATTAGATTATTCTGAACTTTTGCTTGCGCCGCTTATGATTGATAGGATTTATTGGACAAAGGAACTATTTTACAATGTTGGTCATATTGACAATTTAGGAACGCCTCCAAGTTATGGATTTTTTAAAATAGCACGAGAAAACCAATTTTGGAATGAATTTGACGAACCGCTTGAACAACGTCCTGAATATTTGTCATCTGGTGCTCAAACGTCTATAGGCGTAGGATATAAAGTTAATAAGGAGATAATCATTGATGATTCTTTATTAAGATTCGAATAATTCTATTAGGGCAATACTGAACAATGACAGGCGCGTCAATGTGGGGTTCTGCAAAGGACTTTGGCACATCTTATTGCTTTGTTGCGGGTACGCTTGTCACTACTGAGGACGGATTTAAAACTATTGAAGAAATCGAAGTCGGCGATAAGGTTCTTTCGGAGGACGAAACAACTGGTGAAGTAGCTGTTAAAACGGTTACTGAAACTTATGTCAATGAGACAGACGAGCTTATTCATATTGGTGTAAATGGCGAAACTATTTCTGCAACGCCGACACACCCATTCTATGTTGATAAACTTGGTTGGACTTTAGCACGTTCACTTCGTGCAGGCGATGTACTTGTACTTTCAAATGGTGAACTTGTAACAGTTGAATGGGTTCAGCACGAAATTCTCGAATCACCTATCAAGGTTTATAACTTTGAGGTGCAGGATTTCCATACTTACTTTGTGGGTCAATCTTCGGTACTTGTACATAATGATTGTGAAAAATCAAGATTACCTCGAAGTAATGGTGATTGGGATGGTATCCCTGGTGAAAGCAATTGGAAATCATCCAATAATGCAGTAAATAAAATTACTAATGGTGAGTCTTTACCATTTAAAAATGGACGTCCTGATTTTTCAAAATGGAGTAAGGGTTCCTTGAATTTTAAAAGTGGTGTCTTAACAGGAACTGATAAAGACTTTAGATTAGTATATAAAGAGATAAAGAAAAATATGGAATTCAGAAGTCAAAAAGAGGTTAAAAAGTGGTTGAAAAACAAGGGGCTAACACCACATCATTCTAGTTTAACTGAAATACAGTTGATTCCGACTGATTTACATGCTAATATACCTCATATTGGATCAGCTTCTGATTTAAGAATTCTAAATAACTAAGGTGGTAATATAAAATGGATAAAATTATAAAAAAGAAACTTAATGAAATATTGGACAAGGATTGTAATAATAGTAAAAAGAAATTGTCTATAAACGATTTGGAGAAGTTTGAAAAAAAATACGGTATATTGGTGCCGGAAGAATATAAAGAATTCTTGACTTCTTATTATTCTTGCTATGTTAACGATGATTATTATTATCCTATGATTGAAAAATCAAAATTAACTCCAGAAGATGGAATGGAGGTAATAGATTACTTCTATAATTTGGAGTTTATTAGCAATGTTGACAACTTTATTGCAATATGGGGTGATAGAGTACTTCCAATCGGATGTGCAGCAGGGGATTTTATCTGCATTGGCATTCAGAAAGAGAATTTTAATAAAATATATCATCTTTATCATGAAGATGAAGATAGAGCTAATGGCTTGTATTTAGCTGCAAATTCCTTTAATGAATTTATATTAAGCTTTAAGTATATTGAATCAGATGATGATGATATCCAGTGTGTCATTACATGGAATTTATAGTACCTATAAAAATTAGAGATGCTAAAGAGTTGAGTTCAATTAGTCGATTAATGATATGTTAAAGTATTTGTAACATTGTATTGTTTTGTTGCTGGTACACTTGTGACTACTGAGGACGGGCAAGAACCGATTGAAGAAATCGAAGTCGGCGATAAGGTTCTTTCGGAGGACGAAACAACTGGTGAAGTAGCTGTTAAAACGGTTACTGAAACTTATGTCAATGAGACTGACGAGCTTATTCATATTGGTGTAAATGGCGAAACTATTTCTGCAACGCCTAGTCACCCGTTCTATGCTGACAAGCTTGGCTGGACACTTGCAAGAAGTCTTAAAGCAGGAGATGTACTTGTACTTTCCAATGGTGAATTAGTAACTGTTGAATGGGTTCAGCACGAAATTCTTGAAAACCCGATTAAGGTTTATAATTTTGAGGTTGAGGATTTTCATACTTACTTTGTGGGCGAAAATGGCATTTTTGTTCATAATGGGTGTGGGGATAATTCTTGGAATGAATATCAGAAAGAGCATGTTGGTGAAGGTAAGAACAGGTCAGAACTCGCAGCTGAATATAATGCAGCTAAACCTGTTAAATCTACTAATAATACAAACAAGGTTCATGCAAATTCACTTGATACTGGTTTACCAGCAGAGGGTTATACTCTTAGAAATAAGGACACAGGGGAAATATTAAAATATGGTGAAACCACCAGAGGGAAGCAAAGGTATACTCAAAAATATCTAGATAATAATAATGCTGTGTATGTTTCAGAAATTCGTGGAACCAAGAGAGAAATGCATTATTGGCAACATGAAAAGATAATTGATTATATGTATGTTGCAGACCAAAGGCCACCATTGAACAAATCAACATGGTAGGAGATGGTTCTATGAAATTATTTATTTCAGTCGAAGCTAGTAATTCTGCTGCTTTTATTATTAACGATATTAGGAAAATAATCGAAAATAAGATGGGAAAAATTGAAGTATGTGATTATACAAATAATATCGAAAGTATTGGCATTATAATTAATTCTTGGAATCAAAGCGATTTGAATTTTGGACACGGCAAAGAAAGAAAATACATAAATTACAAACAAAGATTTGCAGATATACGACTTAATATTCCTTATGATGAGTTTCTTTCGGCTGATAAACAAAAGCGTTTTGAAATGGTCAAGAAAAATATTTATGACTCTATAAGAGTGGTAGATGAACGCATTAATAAGAAGAAAGGTTGTAGTTTTGATGGAGACAGATTGATAGCTGATATCGAAACGAAATTGAAAAATCTTGAATTATAGATTGCGTATTACAATCTGGCCTGCTGCTATGATTCAGTATTGTCTTTGGTAATAGGTGTAGTGGAGTTTTCGTCAAGAGAGGAAAAACATGTAAAATTGCAACTGCGTATTTTTAAGTTGCATAGCAGGATAACAAAAAATAATTAATTAAATGGAAGGATGTTTATACATGACTATGACGTATGAAGAAGTTTTAGAAAAAATAAAATCTAGTGGAAAGGTAACCATAACTGAAACAAAAGCTGTTCAACATGCTCAAGTAATCAAATTAAGCAATGGTGGAATAATTAATTGCTATAAATACAGGGAAGATTACTTTTCAGGGTAAGTCACAAGATGAAACGCGGGCAATAATTGAGGACGTGCAGACTAAAATTGGCAATAGAAAGATCTTTGTAGTGTATGGTCATGACGATATTGCACGTACACAACTCGAAGCATTGCTGCGGCGTTGGGATTTGGAACCTATTATTCTTGATCAGCAGGCTTCTGGTGGTCAGACAATTATTGAAAAGCTTGAAGAATATAGTGAAGAAATTGGTTATGCTATAGTGCTTGCAACTCCTGATGACGAAGGCAAAGCAAAAAGTGAGGAATCTTATAAATCTCGTGTACGTCAGAATGTAGTGCTTGAACTGGGAATGTTTCTTGCTAAACTTGGCAGGGAAAAGGTTGATATACTTTTAAAGGAATCATTGAACTTTGAAAGGCCTTCCGATATCCAAGGCCTGATATATATTCCATTTGAAAAAAAGGTTGACGAGGTTGCTATAAATCTTATTAGGGAACTTTCAAAGCAGGGATATAGTATTGATGCAGCAAGAATATAAAACATGTTTTGTTAATAAGAAAGGTCGTTTGATATATGAATGAAAAATCAAAGAAATACATAATAGTAGGCCTAATATTACTGCTTGTTGTAGGATTTATTGCCTATAAGAATGTAACAAAGATACAGAACTATAAGGAAAATGGTAAAGAGGTTGAATGCACAGTCAGTTCTGTGATTCAAGGGAGAAAGGGAAAACAGACTGTAGAGGCGGTTTATACTGATGAAACTGGTAATCATATAGCTGCAAAGGTAATCAGAAATCAGTCAACCTATGTCGGTGAAGAATTTACAGGTCTGGTTGTTCCCGAAAAGCCTGAGGAAATTTATTGTATGCCGTCCGAAGATACACAGAAAATAGTATACTGCGTCTTTGGCGCATTTGGCTTTGTAGGAATTATTTTGATTATATGCGGTATAGTAGGTGCAGCTAAAAATCGTAGAGGAATATATTAAGAGTACACACAACATCAATATAATTTAAGGTAATAATATAAGATAAAAATATTGGAGTATAACAAAAGCTTTTAAAGCCGAAAGTTATACTCCTTTTTCTTTATAGACCTTTTTGTTTTAAAAGCAGAAAGGTCTATTTTTATGCCCATTCTAAAAAACTGGCAATGTTTTATTGCCAAATATCCATAAGCCTTCGTTTTGATTCAGAACAAGAAAATCAAAACGGAGGAATAAAAATGAGCAAAAACATAGTGAGTGTTTATGACACTATAACCAAAAGATACGTTGAAATTGAAGTAAGCGAAAAGATCCGCACATATTACAATAGAACCCAATGGAATATAGATGACAACAATAAATCGTTCTATAAGCACGAGATCCAGTTCTCTGCGTTGAAAGGAAACATTAACGGAGAACTTGAAAACTTTCAGGAGTTCCGAACAGAAAATGACGATGTCGAAAGAAGAGTGATACAGAATATTAAATTTGAAAAGCTGTATAGCTGTCTGAATGAACTTTCTGAGGATGAACGAAGATTGATCTTTGCCATATATTTTGAAAATAAAACGGAAAACGAGGTCGCTTGTTTTCTACATACCACTCAGCAAAACATTAACAAAAAGAAACGTAGGATTTTGTGCAAGCTTAACAATTTTTTTAAAATTGCAATAAAAAACGGTTGTTAAATACCAGACTTCTACCCCTATACAAGTGTAAGGAGAATAAAAGCTCCAAGTAACTTGACAATAGAATATCAACTCTGCAAGTACGTTGATCACACGGCCGGTATGAAATCTCGGCAGCCAAAGAAACCATACGCCAAGACTCCGAAAGGATGAGCGATAAATATGACGTTTCAAAATTCGAAACAGCTTTCCGAAAAGGCGATGAAACGTGTGCGGATAATGATACTTCCCAGTAGGGGCTAAAATAGCGGGTGAAATGCCCATGAGACCGATAAGCTGTCGGTCGCTTGCAGAGTTCCGCCGTGACGGATATCGAGGATAAATATCACGGAAAACGTCCGAAACAAAATGAATCGGACGAAGGCAAAACGAATATAAGGCGGTTTGCGTGTTTTGCAGACCGCCTGTTACATATAAAATTTATAAGTCAGGAGGCTGATATATGAATGATAACGATATGTCTGAAAAATCAGATATTCAACTGAAATACAATAAATTTGGAGTTAATATTCCTGTTCCGACAATCAGATTATCGGACAAGCATCTATGCTGCGGCTGTGTGTGGTATGTCAGAGATACAAATGTGCTGTTCTGTCCGTTTCATAGCTGTATAAGGAATAAGAAAGTTTTTGAAACTCTAAAGAAAAAGGTGAAGGGAAATGCTGATCAAACGAGGTGATATCTTTTACGCAGACCTTGATCCCGTTGTCGGTTCGGAACAAGGAGGTATACGGCCTGTGCTGATAGTGCAGAATAATGTGGGAAATAAGCATAGCTCAACGGTTGTAGTAGTGCCGATTTCTTCTGTTAGAAAAAAGGATCTGCCTGTGCATATTCAGATAAGATGTTCAGGACTGCCTAAAAATTCAACTGTTCTTGCTGAACAGATCCGCACTATTGACCGACGCAGGCTGCGAAAATATGTAGGATCTTTGGACAGAGAATTTATGAAAGAGATCGATAGGATTTTAAAGATAAGCATAGGAGTGAAATTTGATGAATAAGTTCGGACAGGCAGAATACAGCGATTATATGGCAAGAATATTTGCAGATAAGCTTGACAAAATTCTTGAAGAAAGCGAAAAACAGGACTTTAACAATAGAAATGCAGAAGATATTTTCGAGAAATTTCAATCGTCAAAGGGCGCAGCATAGGAGGGGTAAAATGGTAGGATTTTTTATTGGCTTGTTTGTCGGAGCTTTTATCGGCATAACTGTAATGTGCCTTTGTACAGCGGCAGGACAGGCAGATAAGTATGAAAACCGCACAGGAAAGGATAAGTAATTTCGTTAGGTTTGATGATACCATTTCAGAAAAACTTGTGGTATCCTTGTTGGTAAAACGGAGGTGAGAAAATGCCAACAGTAACGATAATACAGCCGACAATATCAGAAGAACAAAACCATAAGCTTCGTTGTGCGGCATACTGCCGAGTAAGCTCAGACAGCGAAGATCAGCTCAATTCCTTTATGGCTCAGACAAGGTACTATGAAAAGGCTTTTGAGAATTCAGAGACCGAACTGCTTGTAGACATCTATGCAGACGAGGGAATAACAGGTACTCGTGAGGACAAACGTGATGAATTTCAGCGAATGATAAGCGACTGCCGGAAAGGCAAGATAGACAGGATATATACAAAGTCTATCAGCCGATTTGCCCGAAACGCCAAAGACTGTTTGACAAACATCAGAGAGCTGAAAAGCTTAGGCATAACTGTGCTGTTTGAAAAAGAGAACATCGATACTGCTGATATGACTGACGAAATGATGATAACGATTATGGGCGGTCTGGCTCAGGAAGAATCGACTTCTATTTCACAGAATTTGCGGTGGAGTATAAAAAAGCGAATGGAAAACGGAACGATAAAAATGTGTAAAGCAGCTTTTGGATATAAGTTGGTCAATGGTGAGCTTGTTTTGAAAGAAGATGAGGCGGAGATCGTTCGAAAAATCTTTGAATGGTATCTTAGCGGAGCAGGTACAACGCAAATAGCTAATAAACTTAATTCTATGGCGGTGGAGAAATACGGTAAAGAATGCCATTGGATATCTGGAACAGTATGCACTATGCTGAAAAATGAAAAGTACATTGGAGATCAACTATTTCAAAAGCAATACACAACAAATGTTCTTCCATACAAAAGAGTTTACAATAGAGGCGAACATACAAAGTATTATTATAGCCAAAGACATAAACCCATAATTACAAAGGAAGTTTTTTATAAGGTGCAGAAAATCCTGAATGAGCAGAAAAAGGCTCATAAGGGCTTTCAGCACAATATATTTTCAAAGAAAATATATTGTGGAGAGTGCGGGACAATTTACAAGTTGAAGAAAAGTAAGACAGAAGCGTGTTGGGTGTGTAGAAATCACGACTATGATTCAGCAAGTTGTTCGATGAAGAGAGTATCTGAGAGGAATATTAAATCAGCGTTTGTGAAACTGCATAATAAATTATTATATAACTATCGTCAAATATTGACGCCTCTAGCTGTAAACTTAGAACGAGTAAATTTGAAAAGTTTAAGTAACAATAAAGATTTACTTGAAATTCACAAGCAAATTGCTAAACTGAAAGAACAAACTCATGTTCTCGCAAGGTTGAAAACAAAAGGCTTTCTTGATGAGGCAAAGTATCTTGGACAAACCACAGAGCTTAACTCAAAGATAGCAAAGTTACAGACCGAAATAAAGAAACTGAACGTCAGCGATGAAGAAGATGAGACTCTTGAACAGCTTGATATGCTTATAGGATATTTTGAAAAGCGGCAGAAACTTATGGTAGAATTTGAAGAATTAGCGTTTGAGAGTATTGTCGATAAGATAGTCGTAAAAAACCAGAATGAACTGGAATTTCACTTGATTGGTGGATTAGAACTTACGGAAAAAATATGCTCTTGATGTCTTGTATATCAAATTGCAGGGCATATCTTTGTTAGTTATGATACTGGATTTCTACTAAGCTTTGTGGTATCATTGTCGATTGAAAGGAGTGAGTTTATGCCTAAAAACAGAATTATCCCATTCGGTTACTGTATGAAAAACGGTGAGATAATAACCGATCCCAAAGAGCTCTATGCTGTTGTTACAGTATTTAATGAGTATTTAAAAGGCAAAAGCTTGTCAGAGATAGCAGCTTTGATGGAAGTGCCGTACAGCGAAAATTCATCTTGGAACAAGAATATGGTCAAGAGAATAATCGAAAACGACAGGTATCTTGGCACAGAAAAGTTTCCGCAGATCATTGACAAAGTAACTTTCAAACTTGCAAACGAAAAACGTGTCAGAAAAGCGACTGTATCAATAGGTCAGACTGAAGAAGTCAAACTGTTGAAACAAATAACTTTCTGCAAAGAATGTGGTCAAAAGCTAACACGAACAAAGGAAGAACTATGGGATTGCAGACGTCCTGAATGTTTCCGATTTGATCATCTGCTTACGGATCAAATGATACTTAGTGCCGTGCTGAATGTGTTCAACACCGTTATTGCTAACCCGACGCTCATTAATTCAGACTGTACGGTAAGCACATACTCTCCAAATACAAAGGTTAGATTTCAACAAAATGAGATAAATCGAATGACAGATATGGTACATACAGATGAAAAGAAGATCAAAGAGAAACTTTTCAGACTTGCTCAGCTGAAATATGACTGCTGTACTTATGATGACAGTCAGCAGAACACGGAACTTTTAAAATCAAGGCTTGGCTGCGAACAACTGAATACACTTGATATTGGCTTATTCAAATCCTGCGTGAGCAAGATCTTGATAAGCCATTTTTGTACCATAGAGGTTGAATTCATCAACGGAGTACACATCAAAAATATCACAGAAAGGAATGACAAAAATGTCCACAGCTCCGAATGTAACAGTGATACCTGCGAAAGTGCAGACAGCGGAAAACCGTGATAAACACCACCAGCTAAGAGTAGCAGCATACTGCCGTGTCAGTACAGAGCAAGAGGAACAGCAGAACAGCTTTGCGGTTCAGGTCGCTTACTATACAGACCTTATCAACAAGAAAAAGGAATGGACTCTTGCAGGCATATTTGCAGATGAGGGTATCAGCGGAACGCAGACAAAGAAAAGAACAGAATTTAATCGTATGATAAGAATGTGCAAAAAGAAGAAAATAGACCTCATAATTACAAAGTCTATAAGCCGTTTTTCAAGAAACACGGTTGATTGTCTTCAGTACATAAGGCAGCTGAAGGAATTGGGTATTGGCGTTATTTTCGAAAAAGAGAACATAAACACGCTGACAATGACAAGCGAGTTTATGATAGCTTTGTATGGAAGTTTTGCACAGGCCGAAAGTGAATCTATCAGTAAGAACATACTCTGGGGAAAAGAAAAAGCATATAGAGAAGGGAAAGTAAATTTTCAGTACAAACATCTTCTGGGCTACAAAAAGGGAGCAGACGGCAAACCAGAGATCGTTCCTGATGAGGCGGAAACAGTAAAGCTGATATATAAACTATTTCTTGACGGTTATAGTATGAAAGGTATAAAAAATGTTCTTGAAAGCAAAAAGCTTCTTACCTCAATGGGTAATAAAATCTGGAACGAATCTTTTATCCGCAGTATTTTGAAAAATGAAAAATATGTAGGAGACGCTTTGCTGCAAAAGACATATACGCTTGACTGTATTACGCATAAGGTCGTAAAAAATTACGGCGAACGCCCGATGTATCTTGTGACAGATCATCATGAACCCATAATCGACCGTGACACATACAATAGAGTTCAGCAGGAGCTTGCAAGGCGAAGTTCTAAGCGTAAAATCAGCGATAAAACTACTACCGAGCAAGGAAAATACAGCAGTAAATATGCACTTACGGAACTGCTTATCTGTGGAAAATGCGGCACGCCTTACCGCCGTACAACGTGGACTTCAAGAGGCAAAAAGCAAATTGTCTGGCGGTGTATAAGCCGACTGGAACACGGCAGAAGATACTGTTCCGATTCGCCGACGATAAAGGAAGAACAGTTCCACAAAGCCATAATACGAGCGATAAATAACTACTACTCTTGTGGGAACGACGTTGAAAAGATCTTAAAAGCGAATATCGGCAATGTGCTTGAATGTCATGGACAGGAAGAGATCACAGCGATCAAAAAAAGGCTTAAAGAGATCGACAAGGCAAGAAATGATCTGATAAGTCTCATAGCAACAGGCGGCTGTGATGAGGACACGCTAGACGGTGAGTTTGCAAAACTGTATGAGGAAGAGCAAAGCCTAAGTGAAAGACTTGCAATGCTGAAATCAAAAAATCAAACTTCCGCCGAAACTCAAGCCAAGCTTGATAAGATAATAGATATGATAGAGCATGAGAAATTCGAGCTGGAAACGTTCGATAATGTACTTGTACGAAAGCTTATTGAATGTATAAAAATTCTGAGCAAGAACGAGATATTGGTTATCTTCAAAGGTGGGTATGAGGTCAGGTCTGAGATCGAATAATATGAAAAAAGGCGTTGTAAAAAAACAGCGCTCAAAGAGTCGAGATTTCCTGCTT
>ENA-OOXP01000195-OOXP01000195.1-human-gut-metagenome-genome-assembly--contig:-NODE-195-length-45837-cov-6.706806_pt1 | contig 45837 bp, 74 predicted proteins | sample MGYA00241591_ERZ501351 | MGnify/ENA primary metagenome ERZ501351 (study PRJEB25962, sample SAMEA1968361) | human gut metagenome | biome: human gut; feature: human-associated habitat; material: faeces...
GAGTAATGCGTTTTATCACTCGTCCCTGTGAAAGCTCTGGGAACGCATTTAAACGTGTCTCAGAGCCATTTATGATAACTGGTTCTCGGCATATCCATTTACCGAGATTATCTAGGAACTTCTGAACGGATAGCTTCTGCCTTTCCTTGTCGGATGCTGTGCGATATACCACGTAAAATGGGTACTGGCATACCTGGTGCATTACGCCACAAACATCTTCTTTTTCTGAATAAATCAAAGCTCCATTATCTGCCGAGAACGCAATTCCTGATTCCTTGCCAAGTTCTTCAAACTTGATTGTTTCATTTTCATACAGTCCCGGATACTGGTTCAGAAGTGCTTTCATGGCATCTGTCAGAATTTCGTATCCGGTTGCGTCTTTTCCGATAGGTTTATCTGCTATGCCTGCCACCTCCTGCCTGTGCTTTTACTTTGCGAACCCATGTGTCACCATATTGCCGTTTAGCGGCATCGAACCACTTTGCCTGCGCCTGTGGGTGAGCCTGTTTGGTGTATTCAAGATTCTCTTTTGCGGCTGTCTGACCAGAAAACTGACTAACGAGAACTTTCTTTGCTCCACGTCTTGCGTAGGGACTTCCAGTTGCTTCGTCAACCATTCCTTTTCCCTCATACAAAAAACGTCCATAAGGTGCCGCCGCTGCGCATACTTTCCCAGTTCCTTGCAAGGATGTACTCTCAATTCTTGTCCGGTTGATGAAATTTCCGGTAATCATCGGCATAAATGGAACCATACTGTCCATAACCATTCCATCAAGGAGATACTGAGCTTCTTGATACTGTCTGGAGAATCTATCCATATTCAGTTTAATCTTCATATCTCCATCAACTACGGAGAATCCTTTGAAATGATGAATCTTGCTCATATTACTTACCCAAAATTTCAAAATGTGGAATCAGTGTATATGGACCGCCTACACTGGTAATCTTGAACACGTTATCCTTATTCTCATTCATGTACTGATAGAATCCACTCCGATAATCGCTGTCAATTACCGTTCCACCGGTCCACTCACCCTCCCAGAAGAACGACTCATCTGAGAATGTGATAGTATCTTCCAGAGCGTTGTTAATCTGCTGTTTCCACTCTTTAGGTGGAACCCATGGAAGAATCTTGCCGTCTTTATCGGTAATGGTTATGTCACCATTCTGGACAGTGTATCTAACGTGTAACTGTGCGTTGTCAGTTGCGTCTGGTCCGTACTTTTTAAGGATTGCTCCTTTGTCGGTAATGAGGTCAACGCCGGATAAAACATGAGGATACCAGTACGCATCTCCTGTCGTGGCTGATTCGTAATAATTAAAAACCGTCACCGTTTTTTCGTACATGATACCCTCTCCTTAATCATTTATTTTTCAGCTTATCCACGTCAACCTTTGACGTTCGTTTCCACAATTCCGTAATCTTTTCCCACCCAAACATGGAAATAAACGCCACAATAAATCCCGCCATGATAGCTGCTAAAATCATATACCACAAGATTGTCATGTGAATGTACTGCATATACGCCACAAAAGCAGCTACAGTGATTCCGATTGACAGTACAAGCACCAAGGCATCTGTCGGAATTTTTGACAGGAATCCAACGTTTTTAATCACCTGTGTAATTACAGACACGCAAAACGCCAAAACACTGATTACTGCCAGAATCAGAGTTACATTTGTAAATAATGCTTCCATCTTTGCCTCCTTTTATAATCCCGCATACAATATCGGTATGCCATCATCCGTCCTTACTCCCATCAGAAGCGGTAAAGCTGTCTTAAGAAGCAAGCCGTTCGTTTTCTGCGCATCTCCGGCGGCGGCATACACTGCACTCCATTCCTTTGCGCTTGCCCCAATCTGTTGAGGCGTTGCGTAAGAGATGGATTCACTACCAGAAGATACAGATGTTACAATGCCTGTTGACTTGCCACCGGTATTTGTGTCGGTCACATTTGCGGATGCCTGACTAATAGCATTCTTTTCAGCAAGTTCAATCTGATACATTATTTCAGCCAATGAACAGACCGCCTTTTTGATACGCTTCTGTGAGCGTTCGTTTGTTGGCAGTCCGTCCACCAGTCTGTCAAACGTCATTGTGTCCACAAAATCACTGGCTCTTTCTGCCAGTCGTGGGAAGTCGGTTTCTGGCACGACATTGTCGAATGATTCTGTATAGAATTTATAATCTGCATAAGCCATGCCAGTTACCTCCCGCGTTTATTATTTCGCTGTTACGCTTGTACTTCCGGCATTCAGTGCTTTGTATGTTCCGTCACACTCAACCACTGTAATCTTCTGTCCGGTTGCTGCCTTAATGTCGGCTTTTCCGTCCCATGTAGTCCAGTTTCTGAGATTCTGGCCATAAGTTACAGCTGTTTCAGATGCACCAACTTTGTACTTGTACACATTGTTAGCGTTTTCTTTAGCCGGGTTTACAGTGATTTTTGTATCACCAGTTGCTGTTCCTGCCGCAGATGTTACTGTCAGAGTGCCAAGCGTTGGTGTCTCATCGATAGTGATTACTGCAATTGCATCAATGTATTCCGCAAAAAGAGTAAGCCCCATAACTGCAAACGCTTCGGACACTGCTGTGTGGTAATTACCCTGAGTATGGAATCCGATCAGGTTTGTTTCGCCAGATACGGTGTATACAAGTCCTGCTCTTGCGAAGTCAGATTCGTTCGGGTCAACATAGTAAAGTACAATGTTCTCAACAGGGGTAGCGATAACCTGTCCTCTCGGGATTTCGCTGTCAGATAACAGGAAGATGGTATTGAATCCCATAAAATCTTTCATGTACTGGAATCCGAACTGGTTCTGAATAGTAATCTCAGCTGCTCCAAGGTATTCATATACGTCCAGAATGTTCACAAATCCAACGACGCCAGTCACATTTCTGTGCATCTGTTTGAATTTGTTTTCTACACGGCCTTTAGCCATTGCCAGAGCCATCTGGAATGTTGTTTCTGTGGAAGTAAGTGTACCGGTTTTCAGATAGTCATAGAATCTGCCGGTAACATCAGTCTGAAGCTGGAAAAGGAATTCATCATCGGTCATCTGAACAGCGTTCTCGTAACCGTGATCCTTAATCGCTTCGATAGATACAGCCTTTGCGTACTTCTCGATAGTCATTTCCGCATAGGGTTTTTCTTTTACAACGAATTTGCTGTAAGGGATTTCCTCACCCTCTGCCACTTTTCCGCTCTGTAAAGTACCCTCTGCGTACTTAGATTTCAGTACAGCACCCGGCTGTTTTTTGATAGGTCTCATGATACCCAAAATGTCACGTAAGTGCTGCCAGTTTCTTTCGAATCTGGTTACAAAGTCAATCTCACGTGCTGTGACCTGGATATCATTTGTCATAATAAGATTAGCTTTTGCTGCCATATAAAAAATCCTTTCTACCCATAATTGTTAAGGTATTGGGTTAGCGGCTATACTCTGGCGTATAGTCGGTGTAAAAAATCACTGGAATAGCTGGATGTTCTGAGCAATTGCAGCCTGTCTCTCGGACGGGTCTTTGATTGCTTCGATATCTTTTTTAGTCATGTTCCCCGGTGTCTGCTGCTGTCCAGCGTGAGTGGTAAATCTTGCCTGATTCTGCTGAGCCTGCTGCTGAGATTCATCTATAAAAGCGGATGCGTCAGACTGTTTCATCTGTTCGATCAGGTCGTTTAATCCAAGGATTTTGCCATCTTTCAGCTTCAATCCGGCTTCTTTAATGTCTGCCATAACAGACTTCTTTGCAGCTTCACTGGAAAACTTAACATTGTCGAGTGCCGCTTTGAGTGCATCTGAGAAATCACGGTCATAGATTTTCGCGTTGAATTCTTTCTCTGCATCTGCCGCTTTCTGTTTCCAAGTCTCTAACTCACTTTTAATATTTGCCGGGTCGATACCGTCAAAACCTTTTAAGGTTTCTTCTGCTGTCTCAGCACGTTCTTTCCAGTTATCTCGTTCTCCCTCAACTTTTGACAGAGTTTTTGCAACTTCCTTTGCGTTTTTGTAATTCTCAGAAAGTGCTTTCTTAATATCTGCCTGCTTATCTTCCGGGATTTCAATTCCAAATGATTTTAATGTGTCAATAAGTTTCTGCATAACATCCTCCTGGTCGTGTTTATTGACCTGCCGCCGCAGGTAATGGATTAAGCCAGTTAGACCACTGGCAAGGTAATCGGAAAGGCAGGAATCGAACCTGCGACCTCACATTTACAGTGCGATCTACCACTGAGCTACATTCCATGCCGCCTATAACGGCCAACCCTCTGAAAAGAAACTGGGGTGAATTTCACTTCTTTCGCTATAGCGTAAATCCACCTGAGACATAGGCCACCTGTATACAAACAGCTTAACTCTAAGCGGATTAAAGCGGAACGCCCGGAATCGAACCGGAGACCAGAGCGCGACTCTGTCAGTTTTCCACTAGCGTACATTCCACATAACCCGGATTCCCGGGTTAGCAAGGTGTTTAACGTGTCATGCCTGCCACGAGTTGTTTCGGATATTTATTTCTTTTTTAAAGAAAAGTATGAATAACAAAAACCTTAATCAAGGAGGTGAGCCATCTTGCGTGCCAGATGGCAAATACGCACGACAGGATTCGAACCTGTTTAACTTTCCATTAAAGCGTGCGTACCAGCTACTAAATTAAAGAAAGGAGGATTAAAACGAAAATGTCAAAAACAACCGTTTTACTTGTACTTCCTGTTGCACAATTACATTATAACAGATTTCTTTTAACTACCTCTCTACCACTTTTACATTTTTAGAGCATATCACGGAGTTTTTCCACGTATCTCTTGACAAGGTCACGTTCTTCTCGGCACTCTGCGTCCTTGGACATATCGCTCATTTCTGTTGTGAGCTCATCCAGATGCTCTTCCAGAGCAGCGAGCATCTTCCTTTTGCAGTCTTCAGACTTGCCGGAGCGATAGCTCTGCTTCTGTGTCATATAGTCGTCATAAGCATCTCGTCCGTCAGAACGGCTGTAATGTCCTCTAACGTAATGCTCACCACGTCTGGCATAAGAACTACCTCTGTCGTAATCCGGCATCATTTTGCCGTCATTTGAGCTGTATCTCCCCATACTGTCGCGCTTTCTTCCACGTTCGCTGTAATCGTCATTGTATCCGCCACGCATCTCATCAAGGACAGTGTTGTAGTATTCCACCTTTTTGTCCCAGTACTGTGTGTTCTTTATATCTTTATACATATCAATCAGTTTGTATGTCATTTCCAGATTTCCAGTAGTCAGTCCATTATCAGCGATTTTGGACAGTTCATCTTCGATTCTTGCGCATAAGTCTTTAATATCTCTCATAATCACACCTCCTACGCTTCTCTGGTCACGACAATATTTGCGTTCGCAACAGAAATTGCCTGATCGCTTGTGTTCTCTACTGCAATATTAACGCAACATCCGCAAGGAACGTCAATATAGATACCTGTGGACACATTATTGTACTGATTTACTGCTGCCGGTGTGGAAATCATCTGGGAAGAAAGAACCGGCTCACCAGAGATTGCAATTGCCAGAGAAATAGCTCCGACAGTACCGCCTGTTGGAATTGCGATATTACCAGAAAAATCCACGAAGAATCTCGCTTTACACTGGTTAGTCAGTCCTCTTAGAGTGATGATTCCGCTTCCCTCTCTGTGCTGAATGCAGTTAGAACCCTTAACTGCTGTATTTGAAAATACTACGTTTCCATTTGCTGCTACAGTCTGAGCAGCTACACTTGTAAATTCTGCCATAATTTTTACCCCTTTCATATCACAAAAGGACAGGTCTCAGCCTGCCCCTCTGTGTAATACGGCATAAGCCGACATTCGAATCAATCGAAAGATACTCTCGATATGAAGTTATCAGCAATTGCATCCGGTGTTGCATCCGCATCCACATCCGTAATATGTGTTCGGGTTAGGAACCTGATATGCCGGAATCGGTGCTGGATTGATTGCATTAATGAGCTGCTGTGTCTGAGAAGCCATTGCAGTTGTGAGAAGTGCGCTCTGGCGATCCTGAGATGCAGCACGTCTGAGATCATTATTCTCAGCCTGCAGACTAGAAATCTTTTCATTGCAAAGATAGTCAAGAATGGCTCTTGTTCCAGCGTTCTGACTGTCAATAATGTCTCTTGTATTGCTGTTCATGGTGTTCTGCAATGCGCAGGTGTTCTGTGCCATATTGTAATTTACGCCCTGAATTGCTTCTCTGGTTTCGCAGCAACAGTTCGCAAGCTGTGCCTGTAAAGCATTAGTGTTCTGCATATTAGCTACAGTATCGGCATTAATAGCCTGCTGGATTCCAAAGCCGGTCTGCATGATGTTGGTGTTAATTCCATTAAATCCAGTAAGCATACCGTTGTTCACTGCATAGAATCCATCGCAGATGCCGTTGTTGATTCCGTCAAGTTTGCTAATTACTGCGGAATTGTCAAATCCTCTCTGAATATCTGCCTGAGTAGCTGCTGTGGCTGCATATCCGCCGCCGTTGCCATTATTGCCCCAACCGTTGTTTCCCCATCCGAAGAAGGCAAAAATGAATAAAACAATAATCCACCAGCTACCATCTCCACCAAACATGCCATCATTATTTCTACCGTTTCCGGTAGCAGCGGCAATATCTGCTAAGCTATAATTTCCATCCATAATATAATCTCCTTTATTGGTATTTACATCAATCTGGCCAGATTGTAATGTACTATTTCATTCCTTTCAACATGTGCTGAAACTGTCCTGCCATCTGCTGAACCTGATTAAGTTGTTGCTGGGAAATCCGTCCAGACTGTAACATCTTTTGGACTTCTTCCTTCGGGTCTCCCTTGAAATTCTGCTTAAACTGCATAAACTGCTGTATCATCTGCATTGGCCCGTTTCCCTGCGGCATCCCACCACTGAGGGCATTGAATAATGGATTACTCATCTGCGTTTCCTCCCTTGACCGCTGATTCCTGTGCGGTATTAGCCCTAACAGGTTCAGAAAAAGAATTTAATCGGTTTATGATAGCTTCGTATTTGCCCTTTAAATCGTCATATTCCTGTCTGGTGACGTATTTACTGTCCATGTTCTGAACAGGCTGTTTAGGTGGCATCTGAGTGCCTACTTCATGATACTCAAACGTCCGCAGTGGTTGTGGCATACCAGAAACGTCTGTAGATTTTATGTAGAACTTTTCGCTTTCACTGTCCATTAGTAAAACACTTGTCCCGGGTGCTACCAGATAGGATTTTGCACCTACTTCACCGGAAACCCACAGGATGCCATTGTTACTCTGCTGGGGTTGTTGTACTGGTTGAGTCGGCATCTGGACAGGCTGTTGCTGGAACTGATTCATCTGCCCAGGAACGCCAAAACTATATTGATAAGGATTGTTATATAATGCCATCTTATACACCGCCTTTCTGATTATATTTTTACATAAAAAAAGAACCGGAAACAGGTCGTTTCTGGCTCTAATTAGTATCCAAAAAGTATCAACACACTTTAATTATTTTATTGTTCACCCTCCGGCTTAATCGCTTCGCTGTAGATACACTCACGTTCATTTGCTCAGCGCAGTATTCAAGAGTGCGCTCCTGACATCTCAGCCGGAACAGTCTTTCTTCGTCCGGCGTAAAATTGCACTCTGTCAAGAACCTGTCTATATCTTTCTTTGTGAACACATATAATTTCATGAGCATACCCCTTACTAATGCTAACGCTGATTCTGCGCAAGATAATTTGTAAGCTTCTGTTTTGTTTTTTTTAATTCTTCGACGTTATTCCCACTAATCTGACTATCCAGCATGGTTGATAACACTTCCAGAATTAATGAATCTCGTTCTGCGATTCTCTGAAGGCTTTCATAGTCTCGTCTATCATGTTCTTCCAGTGTCTCTACTCGCTTATTAAGTCGAAATGCTGGAGTAATCCATTTAAAGATTACAGCCGCCGCCCCTCCGACAATAGACACCCCTCCGCAGATAGAGAGGAAAATCTGTATAAATTCTGATATGCTCATTTATTCTCCTTTTCCCAGTAATATACCGGGATCTCATTACCGCTATCCCATGTATCGAAATATTTGCCGTCTTGTACTGTCACCGCATGACCATCTATGCAGAGGATATACGTGCCGGTCGGATGGTCTGTACAAAAGTCATTGACTGTATAGATATATCGTTCTGACTGTTCAATCAGTTTGCGTCTGTACCCATGTTTATAGAGGTACACACCCCAGACATAATTTGCACTTGGCATATCTGACAGAGTGCACGCCTGTATCATTAATCCAGTGAATACTGTTTCCCAGTCCTGCCCGGTCGCTTTGCATATCGCCCGGACAACGCAATCTCCTGTTCTCTTATCCTTAACAGGATTCGGATTGAAATATTCCCATCTATCCATCAGTCAATCCCCTTTGCTGTTTTATAACGTTTTGCCGCTTCTCTGGCTTTAGCAGCGTTCTGACGGTTCCACTTAGCAATCATGAGCCGGTCTTGCAGTTCTCTCAAGTCGTTCTGCTTGCAGTAATCTTTATATGCAGTATTTTGTTTCTGCAAAAGATAAGACTTCCGGTCAAGGTCTTGTTGGAGTGCGAATCTTGCCTGTTCGTCCTTGCAGTTGTCAACCGCCGCTTGCAACCCAAGGACTTCACGCTTCGTTTTGCGGATTCTTCGTTCATAAGTACGTTGTCGTTGTTCCTTTTCGTACTGTTTGCCTTTGTCGGTTTTATCCTGTGCTGATAATTCCGCATAAGGATTAAATTCTCCGTCACTGGATCCAAAGCTATGCCGACAGTTGACCCCTGACAGTCCACTTGCTGTTCCATATCCGGTCAATGAGAACGGTGGAAATTTCTTACTCTTGCCAGAACGAGAGTATATCTTTCCTTGCCACCATGAGTGATTTCCGGGATTCTCACCGCCGTCACCTGTCCTAGCTCCCATGTGAGCACTGACCAGAACTAAATCCCAGTCCATTTCTTCCATGCGTTTGAGGGATATGTCTCCCGTGGCCTGTGCCACACCAGTTCTGACAGAACGTGCCACTGCTGTTTCAATCGTGTCTTTTCTGCCGGATGGATACGTGACTGTCACACCATCACTCACAACGTTATTAACTGCCTCTTTGATGGCTTGCGTATACCCAACTGCCCCAGTCATCACATGATTATATGCAAGGTCGCATTGCTCAATATAGAGCCTCTGAGCGGCACTTGCGGTTGTTCTCGTGAAGTTCTTCCACTCGCCCATAGTCGCAAGCATATTCCGTTCCATGAGCCTTATCATAGCCGGGGATTGTTCGAGCGGTACAGGGCTTAATCCTGCCGCCTTGTATACCTTATCATCGTAGTCCATTGCAGTGATTCCGGCATCCTCAAACGCTTCAAGAAGTTCCTGCTGTTCACGTTTAGTGTATTTGGATAATTCTGCCAGAATGTCCTCTAGTAGTTCGCCAGATTCCTGTAGCGTCCTGATTCTCCACGCATCGGCATTGGTCAGAATATAGTCCTCACCCCTTCCGATTCTTGCCATCATTCTCGATACGATCTCAGAGATAATATATTGATGCAGTTCTTCTGCGATTTGTTCACTACCCTCTGTAATTTGTCGCAAATATTCTGGACTAAGTATAGTATATCACCTCTTTCGTCAAAAGTCGTGGTACATGTTTTGGTTTTTACTGGTTCACTAAAGCTTCCTTTAGTTAACTAATAACATTAAGTGCTTTGTATGGGTAATCGTTGTCATCATCAAAATCTGTGATTACTGGAATATTTTTGCATAATCTACTTGTAATATTATATCCATTTTTTTGTGCTGAGGATTTGCTTACTTTTTCCACCCTAAGTTTATTTACATCGCAATCTATAATATTAACTATTGTTTCTGACGGGTCAGTGTTGTTGTTTAAAAACTGTAAACCTGCATAGCTATCTCCTTTAAAAATAGAGTGCTTTAAGTTGAAAATACCGCCATTATTTATAATGCCTTTCACAACTCTGTCATGGACAGACCATGCTAATGAAGGTGATTCGAAAATACAGTTTTCGAAAGATACATTTACACCAACATCAAATCCGCTTGCATACGCGTGTCCATAAGGGGATGAAAGTCCAGCATCGTTAGCAGTACGGTACACCCTCACATTTTTAAACATTTTTTCTGCAAAATAAAATTCGCTCAATCCACTTGTTTCATCATGTATTCCATATCTGCAATTTTTACAATTAATTGTAATATTTTCAATGATGCAACTTCCACTTGTATTTATTGGTGATAATACAGATATACTATTTTTCGTGCATTCATCGCTCGATGGCAAAAAATTAAAGACAACTCGACCCAAACCAATCACTCTTGTATTTGGTGGAACTACTGCACTCCATTTTCGCCAATCGGTATCAGCAATTGTTTTAGCGAAACTACTTCCACCATATTCAGCAAAAATGTCATAAATCCCTGGGTGTATATAAATTATTTTTTTAGTCGCGTCCCCATCAAGTTTCTTAATTAAATTGGTAAAATTAGTGTATTCCTGCCCAACTCCGACATGATAAACCTTGTAATCAATTGATTCCGTGAGTTCTAGCGCTTTTTTAGCGATTGTCATTGCGTTTTCATACTTATAATTTTCAAATTCAACTGGTAATGTATTGCCTTCCACAAGCATTACGGTTTTTGCGTATTCATTATAGGCAGATATAGATATATATTTAGAATTAGATGGCGAGGTAAATGTAAGGGCTGAATTTGATTTGTCTAATGCAGAAATTTTCTGTTTGTTTGCATCATAAAATACCGATGAATATGAAACACTAGATAATGTATAAACTGTATTTCCCTTAATTTTAACCAAAATACATTTTAATCCAGTATTTTCTTTTATAGTAGGTTCTGTGGTTGTAGTAGTATAGTATCCATCAACCATCGCTTTATTATTGATAAGATTTTTACTGACATCATATAAATCTTCCTTTAGCGAACTAACCTCTTCGACCGTCTTCTTGTAGTCTTGTGGGATGGTAGCAAGCACTCTTACTCCCTCGGCCCGGATTTCTTCCTTCTGGGCCTGCACAGTTTCTGAATTTTTGATTGCGTCTACAACTTTATTTAGTGTTTCATCGGTAGCTAATCTTCCCATGTCAGTCCTCCTTCTGGCAGATATCGCCATTGTCATCAACATATAATCCGAGAGCCACAAAGTTATTTAAGCCTTCCTTTAGCGAAGCAGTCTCACTGTCTACTTTCGCAAATTTATCCCCTACCGCTTTGGAATCTGCAAATGCTCCCCGTATGGAGAATGTTTCATCAGACACGGGCGTTTCAAGAACACTTCTATAAGGCAACTGTCTCTTCTTTCCATCTGCTGTGATTATTCCCTTGAATGTATCAGCCATTGTTATTTACCTCCATTGTCTTCAAACTCACATAGCCATCTGTATCCATGTTAAGCCCAACGCCCTTATCGGACAGATATGTCTGGACTGCTTCTGCTATAGCTTCTTTACTGGTTCCAATTCCGTCTACACGGAGTTTATACAGGTACTTCTCTTTTCTCGTGATTGGCTTTGGAATTTCGCCTGTATAATCGCCTGTCAGATATGCGAGGTACTTTTCTTCTCGCGTTACTGGTTTATCTGCCATCTTTTTACTCCTCTCCAAATAATGTTGGTTCGTCTGGCTGAGCTTCTTTGACCATTGCCACCGCCTCTTCCTTCGTCATTCCTTCAAACTTCACGAAATACAACCATGCCGGAACCTTGCCAGTAGTCACATACTGCCACCATCTTGCACGGTCGTTTTCACGCACATACAGGATATCTCCAAAATCATAATTGACTTCGTAAGCTCCGATTGGTGCAAGTCCGTATAGGTCAGCGTAAACGTTCAGTGCGTAGATTACTTCATCCAGACAAGATTCCAGTTTGTCTCGAACGTCTTTGATGAACTGCACTGTCCTCTGCTGTTCTGCTTCTACGCCTGTGGCCGTCTGAATGCCGCTAGATTCGTTAAAAACAAAATATCCGTTGGAGAATCCAATCTTATACCCTAACTGGCTTAAAAGGGCATTTATGCCGCTTATACGGGTATCAGTGTTGAGCTGTGGATTGATTTCTTGATAGAACTCTTTCTCGAGCTGTCCGAACACATTCTTGACAAAGTGTGGTAAGTTCATCTCATTACGTCTGTTCTCCATGCCCTGTGGTGACATGGCTGATACAGGCGTGCCGCTTGGTATCAGTAGTCTATCATCTGCCAGAACAATTTTCTGAGAATCAAAAATCTCTCCGGCATTACGGCTGTATGCAATGTCAAGGTCTTTTAGCTCCTCGATAGCTTCGGCAAATATCGGAAGTCCAAGTGGCGTACTGATATCCACATTGTTCGCCTGTGGTGTCCGTAATACTCCATACAGAGCTCCATCCAACTTCTCGCCGTTTGCTTTGAGAATCGGCGGTGTATCTGCCATGAGGTCAGCCCATTTGGTCTGTTTAAGGTCAATCTTATCGCCGATTGACTGAGGGGATTTTGACACATAGGCTCTATTAGAAACGTAGTACGGATAGGTCGTCACGCCATCCACGGTAGTCTCAACAAATCTATGATATTCAAGCCGTGTATAGTATTTCCGTCCAACAGTATAAGAATCCTTGAATATGATTCCCTTAATTTCCTGATTATCATAGTCCACGATCATCACATCTGCCGGAGTAAATACGTCAATGCTTTCACCATTTGGCTTAATAAATACTGTTCCATAAGCACAGCCATATTCTACCCAGTGTCGGATTTGGAAATATACCTTGTCAATCTGCTCCTGTAGCCACGTAGCCCTTGCGGAACCATCAATCTGAATACCGATCGCCAGTGTTGCGAGCCGAGCTGTTTCTGAGCAGACGGATTTAGCAAAATTAATCGTCTTGACATTATTCTTATCATCTAACCATTCCGGCACACCTCTGTAGATGTTCGCACACCGGTTAATCAGTGATTCCATCTCTGGGAATTCTGCTGCTTGGATATTAAAATCCTCTTCGGCTTGTTTTTTGAATATCATGTTAAACCACCTTTTTAGTGTTGTTATAAGTCCCATTTAGTCACCATTTTTCTTTTAGCTGATTTATTGGCGTTCCGGCAACTCCGGCACTCTCTCCGCTATCTGTTGCTTTGAAAAATGCATTCGGAATCTGTGGATACATAAATTCAAACATGAGATAATTTGCTGCATCACAAAGATATTCTGTATTTCCAGTTTCTTTATATTTTTTAATGCACATATCGTGTGATTCAAGTGCATCTACTAATTTCATTCCGAAGTTGTCTGCTGCTGCGCCATATTTGTAAAAGCTGACTTCTACTCGATTCTGGCGTAATTTGTCAAATCTGTCTGAATACTCTTTCGGTAGTTCTGTTCCTATTCTACTCATTATGCACTATTCCCCCTTCTGTTAAATAACGGCTCATAAGCATATCTAAGTGCCGAGATTGCGTGATCATTTCCATCAGGATAACCACTTATTACATTCCCCTCTTTGTCCCGATCATACTCATACTCCGTAATTTCCTTGTATGCATTTGGTGTTCGCTTTGGATCAATGACTATGGTCTTTGTCTGTAAGAATTTGAAACCATACTCGATACTTCCCGGCCCTTTGATTGCTCCTCTGGCAGGGAGTCCGGCGTCCCGGAAGTCGTTCACGGATTTAGGCTCCGCAGAATCACATATCATTGTGTAATCATCATAGCCTTTTTTCTTGATCCAATCAGCGGTCTTGGAGTTGCTCCATTTATTTACATATAGCTCGTCAATTAGATATATTTTCTCTCTGGCAGAATCGTAATAAGTTCGGAGATAGCAGAAGGCATCCGGGTACCAGCCAAAATCTACACCAGCGAAAATACGATCCATGCGACTGATCTCTTCGTCTGTAATATCTCTAATCTCCAGATATTCAAATACGTTTCCACCGTCACCATTCGGAACACCCAGGTACTCATGCTCATAGGCTTCTGGATTGATTTCTTTCAGATGCGCTGCATCGTCAATAAACTTCTGCCCGAGCCACTCCGCCGGGGCTTCCAGATAACTCGAATGATGAATAACTCTTTTCGGGTTAGGCATGAGCTTAATCCTGTTTACCCAGTTTGATTTTGATTTTGGTGGGTTATACGATGAAAAATCATAGGACTCGTCACCACCACGAAGCACTGACTGATTAACAGAACGTTCCTGAGCATCTCCCTTCATTTGATCTTTTTCCTCTTTCCAGAGGATTCCAATATATCCAAACTCCGGCTTAATGGATTTCAGTTTGGTTTCATCGTCCAGACCACGGAAGTATATTGTCTGTCCAGTCTTAATATACTTGATCTCAAGTGGTGACACCTTGCATTCAAATTCTTCCATCAGTCCCAGTTCGTTGATAGCCCATTTCATGTTAGCATATACAGAATCTTTCAGAGTACCGGCCACCTGTCTTGTAATGCAGGCGTGCATCTGAGGATTATTCTTGATAAGCTCAACAATCTTAAAAGCTACGAATGAAGATTTCAGACCACCTCGACCGCCCTCGAATACATATTCGATATTAGGCTTGATTTGCCGGTTAATGTCCACGAATGCCTTGCCGAGTACTCTGGCAGGAAGTTCGTATTTGCTTTCGTCTGATTTTGATACAGCTACTAACTGCTCCCATTTATCCACTGCCTGCATATTTCCTTTGATAGCTTTATCGTATACAGCAGCTACAATGCAGGCGTTATTATTTGCATCCTCATCAGATATTCCCATCTTTGTGAGCTTCTTCTTTGCAGCAGTCGGGGCGGGGTTCTCAGCTATCATTTTTGCTAATTCAGAAAGGGTTTTCTTTTGACGACGTGCCTGGCCTGATGCAATACCGCCTTTTCTGGTCATTTCTCGAAGTTCGCTCGGAGTTCGTTCAGAATTCGGTATTAAATTTTTCTCATTTGCCATCCTATCAACATCCAATCATATCCTTTCTGAATTCAAAAAAAATCCCCAGTATAGCAGTTATATACAAATATAATACCACACTGGGGAGATTTAGCTCTCTACCACTTTTATAAATTTTTAAGTTTTTTAAAGTCTGCCAATCAGCTTAGCTAAATGATAATATTCCGCCATGACCTTACGTTTGTAGCCATAGAAGTCGTTCTCCGTTGCAGGAACCGTCCTAATCTTCTCCATTGTCCGATAACCAATACTGTTCACGATGCTGTCATAGATTTGTGATTCAATGCCGGGTGCATATTTGATAGATACCTGTAACAGATTGTATTTATCGCTTTCACTAAGATTCCGCAAGTGACTTTGTAATGTCGGTATATCATCCGGCGGTACTCCGTAATCAATCAGTGTTGCCTTTCTTAACTTCATTTATTTCACCCTCTTCATTCAAGTTCCAGTCACATGGTATGCCTTGAAAACATTCTGGACAGTGTTCGTAGAATCCGCATCCTTTGCAATCTGCTGGCTGTCCAGTACAATATTGCTGTAATACGTGATATGCTGATATAGCAAGGTTTGGCGTTATGTCTGGTGTAGGTTTATTATTCATTTCTTCATCTCCTCCAGTTTCTTTACCGTTTTCCTGTAATCTCTGTTTGCAGACCGAAACATCATCAGAAGTATTTCAGATACAGGCCTCGCTCTATTGGCTCGTTTGGCTTTCTTGGCACATATAAGTTCGTTTCCTTCTGGGATATATATTCCTACATGATACGGGATTTTCAAAGATACTGTTGCAGCTAATTCCCCTGGCATAACCAAATAATTGTAATCTCCAATGAAATTCAATCCATGGCCAGATTTGAAATCTTCAATAGATGACTTGATTTCATAGCAATAGCAATCACCTTTTTCTATCCCGGAAACACTATTGTTCACTGGAACAAATTTCATATAGTCCACTCTAACTGCATGGTTTGTAGAATAATCAAACGTCACCTCTTTTGCCCAGTAGATACGAGGATCGTTGTTCGGATTGATTTTCTTTTCAATCATGGTTGATAATTCTGCCGTAATCTCAGGCCTTGTCATTCTCCATCTCCTCCAACTTCTTCTCAGCTTCTTCACGGGTGAGGAATACGGTTTTGTCAAGTTCATTATAATAATTGCAAAATAGCATAAATTGCAGATTGTTTTCTACGATATAAAATTTCTTTTCAGAATCACAATCGCAGTTACAATTATAATTCTCACAATCAATAACTGTTTCTCCAAATTTACTACATTCCGTATATTTATAAGTTATTCGATATACTTTTTTAAATAAATCATCTGGCAATTTCACAAGCAAACCCTGTTCTTCTAAGTCTTCATAAACAGCAAGTTTCGTAAGAATTTTATCCGCAAACGGTTTTAATAATCCATCCGTAATTTCTTCTTTTGCAACTCCTGTACCATCAACATTTCTTTCTCTTTCTGTTAATCTCTCCATCTACTTCACCTCTTCCATCTGACTTTCTACAGTATCTGCAAGTAACTTCAAGGAATCAATAAATGATTCGGTCAATGTTGTTCTGTCTGGGTATTTAGCGAACGTTCTGACAAGTTTTACTGCATCCTTGATTTTTTCTTCATCTTCGACGATTTCGGATGCTTCATACACTGCCTTTTCAACATAGTTGTAAGTAACCATCTTACTGTCGTAAAAATTCAATATGTTTGGAAACGGAATTACGATAGGGTTTAAATGGTTTTCTCTCGCCCATGTGAATCCCTGAAGCTTTGCCATTTTCAGAACACTCAAATATTCTTCCTGTGTCTTTACAAACACGATTTTTCCAGTTAAATTAATCATTTCTCCACCTCTTATCGCTTACTTTTTATCGCTTGTTTTCATCGCTTGTTTCTGTAATTTCTCTCAAGCAGGCACTCCAACCGTCGGCAAATAAGTTTTTCTGCACTTCGTAATTGCTCACGGGTGCAGTTGTACTTTTCTTCTCTGGTAACAGCTTCAATGGACACCAATCAGGTTTAGATTGACGATATCCGTATATGCAGTCAATTGGTTTCATGTCATTTTCGCTATCCCCATTTGTTACATAGCAAAATGCATATTTTCTACTTCCTATACCGTATTCTTGACAAAATATACAATCTACACAAGTTTCTGGTGTATCCACCACTACTATTGATTTACTCATTCACTTCACTTCCTCTCAGCATCAGACTCAAAGTGTTATATCCCGGGCAAGTTCTGACTCCGTTTCTGGTATCTCTTAACAGGACGCAGTACGGATATAACGCCATGACCTCATAGACGTGTTCTGTGGCATCCTCGCCACGCTGGTCGATATATTTGAAACACTTTCCCGGTCTAAGAAAATATCTTGCGCATACATACGCTTTAGTTCCGAATATTGTACTTGCGCTACTCATTTGTATCCCTCCTGTAATAATTCTTTATTGTCGAAAATGTTGCCAACTACTTCATAATGTTCAAGATCAAACTCATCAATATACTGTCTGTCTATGCTATTAGCTTCATGCGCTACCCATCCTGCAACACCCCATTCAACGGCTTCATATGTCGCATCCTCTGGGTAGGATTCGTCCAAGTGCGCCATCAGAATATCATTTTCCCAAATCTTCTTCCCGTTCTTGTCGCAAAGTCCCGTGAACTGGCAGAGGGTTTCTGGAATAACCAATTCCATTCCGTCTGTTATCAAAAAGCCGATTGGCAATGTACTCGCTCCTTTATACGGCGGAACGATATAGCAATATCCGCTGTCAATATCCAAATCTATGAGGCTCCCTTCTATCCATTCTCCATTTTTGACTCTCTTTGCCTTAAAAAGAACTTCTCTCATTCAACTCCACCGCCTTTCACGATCTCGATTGCATCTTTCAGCATTATAATTTCATATGCTTTAGACCACCCTACTGGTCTTGCCAGTGTGCTTCTATCTTCCAATTGTTCCATAACTTTGTCCAAGTCAAAAGCTGTCGGCTGTTCTTGAACAGTTGTAATTGCAAGATGTGTAAATAAATCCATCGGAGAAACATCATTTTCCGCAGCTTTCTGCTTTTCTTTATCCCAATACCATTCGCTCATTTCTTGAATTAATTTATCAGCGTCAATTAATCTACTCATTCAACTCCACCGCCTTTCACGATTTCAACTGCCCTGCTCAGCCCAGCATTGTATCCTTGATGTACATCAGATAAGATACATTCCGATTCAATGAATTTATCTCTTTTCAACTCACTAATAACCTTGTCCACATCAAAAACTGTCGGCTGCTCGTCAATAACTGCACCTATTGCAAAATCCATATCCGAACCTCCAAGAGAATCAATTATTTTGTCTGCATCAATTAAACGCATTCCTATCATCCTTTCTCATCAAAATCCAAGTCAACTCTAAACACATCCGTATTTACCGCAGATAAAGCTTTAATCTCTAACTCATAAAATGGTTTCAACAGTTTTGAACCGGCATTAAATTCATCGTAATCATTCCAACTTCTCCCCGGGTGGCATATCTGAATTTTCTCATTACTCTCGGCATCTTCGCCGATTACTGTCAATAAATCAATCAGTCTCATAATCTTCGCACTCCTCCACTTTTCAATCATTTGCTATAAAATTAGCAATGCATAACACGCATACTATAACATTAAGTACCAGAACATCCCACTTCTGAGTGATTATATTCACAACAATGCATGCAGCATTTACAATGCCTAAAACTAATGTAAAATATTCATTCATTATTTTCGTCCTCCTCGACATAATCCTCACAGTCCTCAACGTATTCATAGCTGTCCATCATGTCACACCGATTTTCACAATCGTCTTGCTTATCGCAGTAGATACAACACTCGGTTTCACCGTGCAGGCAGTCTAATTTACAATATCCCATTTAGTCCTCCTTATATGGTTCTGGCAACGGTGTCCATGCAGTTACAGGCAATCTGAATTCTACAGGAGTCTCAATTTGCCCTGGAACTACAAAGGCTCCAATGCCGTCTCTTATTACTTCATATCTACCAATTGCCGGGATAAAGCCTTTAAGCAGTACAGCAACATCCTTGCCCGGCTCTGGCAGTTTCTTTTCGACTGGAATCCAATCGTTTTCATTTTCATCCAGTTCTAAGTCATCTTGAAGCTGTTCTATCATTTCTAGAAAATCTCTGGCAGTAACCAACTTGTGTCTATTTACAATATCTTGCATCCAATCATGATAACTGGACAATCTGTCTTTGATGTGGCTCATGCTTCCACCTCACTATCCGCTGGCATCTGGAATATCATTTTTTTCATAAAATCTTTTCTAATAGTTTTTGCAATTAATGTATTATCTTTTCCCCTCTGAGATTCACTAGCCGATTTGCAGACATCAGGAAGAAGAATTTCATTTAATTTTGCGTCCGCATATGTTTCCTGAATCATATCCAGTACTTTTATGGCTGTTGCCTTGGCAGAATATTCTCCGAGTAAGCAAGACCATCCATTATCTACTCTTGTACTTATTACTCCACCTGAAACTTCGATATTAAGTAAATTTTCAAAAGCAACTAAAACTTCTTTATTCTGACTTCTGATTAACATTTTGTGTCCTCCTTGCAATTTTCAATCTCATTGCAGTTAGGTTCATAAGGCTTAGGATATACCGTATATCCGCACTTCGGACATTTAATTTCTGGCGGATAGTATTCAACCCATTCCATGTTTCCACCACATTTTCTGCAACGAATGTATCTCTCTACCTTCTTTGGTTTTGCCTTAAAGAATGAAGCATAATTATTATTTTTCATTTGCCATCCTCGCTTTCCCCATGTAAGTAACTGACACGCTATTGTACAGTCCTCCATGATTGATTTATCCAAACGCTACCTGTCCGTTATTCTGCGGGATTCTTTAATACAATCCCTAGCTCTTCTTTAATAGCGTCTACATAATCAATCCATTCTGCCAGACCGTCATTGATATAATCGGCAGCCCGGTCAAGTCCATTTCTGAATCTCTGACAGCGTTTCTCGCCAAAACCGAAATCATCATGCAGAACGGCGATTGACAATATTACGAATGAATCCGCTATAACCTCTTTTATCTTTTCTGATGCTTTATCAAGGTCTTTTACTGCCAGAGAGGTATGTATCCCGGTCGCACCCCGGAACTTGCATTCCTGTTCGAGGGCTTCAATCCCGCCCTGTTTGACAATTCGTCTGGCAAGGTCAAGCCCGTCTTCCCTGCCTCGTTCATATTCACGCATTTTATTCATTGTACCAATCCTCCACATTTTATATTATTTGACGCTGTAATGCAGTTTTTAGTTTTCCCGTCCAACCGCCCTCTTTATCTTCTGAGTCAGAACATCAAACTGTAAGAATAATTCCCTATCCTTACATTTCCTTGCTTTTATGTCACAGTCATAATCATTTATCTGATATTTCCCTTCTAACAGGTCGCCATTATCCAGATATCTTTGAAAGACGCCTTTAGAAATCCCGAACCGTTCCAAAATCTCTATTCTGCTCATACTGTCGACGAATGTACCATCTGCTGTAACAATGTCATAAAGTTTCATTTTATCTCCTTGCTTATCTTTCTTATTCCGTACCCAACCGGAGTATATGCCCTATCGGTACTGGGATGGTTTGTTCTGAGCAGGTCATCATCAATCAACTGATTAATATGCTTCCAGACCGTAGCTCTCCCGGCATCCACCCTTTCAGAAATCTCTGTAATTGACGGTGCGTATCCAACCAGTTTAATATAACTGACGATATACATATAGATTTCTTTTCTGAGAGCCTGCCCCTGTTCGCATCTATTTTTCGTGTTGTACATTCTTTCTCACTTCCCTCTGTTTAGAATCTAATAGCTTATTAAAAGCAACTAGACAATTCTTAATAAACTGTTTATCATTATTATCAGGGCACATTTCCGCATACTCTCTAAGTTCTATCAGACGATCAGTGGCCTGCTTGGAATATTCGTCTGCAAGTTCAACTGAATAGAAATCTTTTATAGCTTTCCAGAATTCAGTCATGAATTTTTGAATATACGGAATATCCTTTGCTTCTACTTTCAATCTCCCACATCCTTTTGTATACAATATACTGTACACTGTATACGCTCTATTAATTTTTAAAAATTATTTATATTATATATAATAGGTGTATAATATAAGTAACCCACAGTAACCGAGATGTAACCGTACTAATTCGTGTAAACCATTGATTTTACAGGTAGGTAACCGAGTAACCGAGTAACCCTGACTTTCTCATATAGGGAAACTTTTATACTCAATATGCACATATAAATACTCGTATATATATATGCAGAATCAAAGGTTACCTAGGTTACCCGGTTACCTTTTGGACGAATTGTTTATCAATCAAACACAATATCGTCCGTAATCTCAAAATTATCATTGCAATTCACGAATCCTTTTGGAATTTCGTCTACAATTTTCAAGAACACGCATTTAGTGACAATTCCATCCAGTTTCTTCGCCTTGGTCGGATAACCTCTGCTGTCGGTTTCCACAAGCCCCTTCTTAACAGCCCATGACAAGAATGCCTTTCTGGAGAATCTTCCAATTTTGCACAGATCATCAAACGCTGCGCTATAAATTATTGCGGTTGATGTCTTCTCTACCGGATCATTGTCAATAATTCCCCATCTTTCTGTTTTGATATCTGGGTTATCATCGAACTTAATTCCGTTCATAGCAATCTTGTCAACCACGAACCAGTAAGCGCGTTCATTTTCAGACACCATTTCTTTCTCTGTCAGGAGACTCTTTGCAGTTTCAATGTCAATGTACTGACCATCATGGAATAGCTGATCTGTTGCAATCTTATCTGCTGCCAGAATGATACTCATAGATATACTCTGCTTCTGCATCTTGTCATCGTCCTGTATAAGCCCCTGATAGTGCTTTTGCAGGGCTTTTATATCATCAATGGACATTTCCTTGACTGCGTTCACAAAGTCGATTCCTGCATATCCGTAGTTCTTTTTAAGAGTATCTGCGGTAAGCTGTGGATCATCAAATATCTTTTCAGAACACTCGACCTCAATAATTCGGTTAATTGCTCCGCCTTGGCTGACGTATCCAGCAAGCGGACGCTCACCATTGGTCAGAATGCAGTTCTGCCAGCGGTTCTCCCGGCTCACGCCCAGTTCTTTATTAGAACGGCTTTTTCCTTTTCCTGAGCACAAATCGTATACAATCCCTTCAAAGTTATCCCTGATCTTGGCAGATACCTTGGAAGTATCATCCAGAATTAATGGAAGATTGTTGAGCATATCAGACTTTGCTTCCAGAGCCACATCTGTTGTCTTGAAGTCTCCTATGTATCGTGATTCGCCTGGATTCGCCCAGACAGAAGCCCCTAACATAAGTGTTACGGTCTTGCCGCCCTCAGTTTCTCCCCATAGGTCCACAAAAAATGGAAGGGCACCAACAAGCTTAATCAGAATACTGGCGAAGCTTGCAGCTAACATGATTTTGGGCTCTATTCTTCCAGTAGCACGAACCTTCTTCACGTGTTCATACCATTCTATTCTGCTGCCGCCTACACTGATACTTTCATACAGTTGTCGGAACCGCATATCTCCATCGAACACAATATCCTTGTCATATGGAAGAAAATAATCCCTGATCCACCCGATTTTGCTAGAGGAATACTGAATGTTGATATAATCGTCATTTGCATTCTCAACGTCTGACAGATACCGTACAAGAAACTTCGCATTCTCTGAAGTTACTGAAATCCCAAGTGCAGATAATCCAACGATTTTAGTAGATGATGCAACCATGGTTTTCGGCACAATAACCTCGGACCATTTATTATTCCTCTTATAGATTAACTTTATCTGTTCTTCTCCGGTCTCCAGATTCTTCATTCGTTCAATCGGAAGTATAGGATGATAACAGGCTATAATGTCCGGCGATCCTGGATTTGTATTTGATATTCTGATTCCATCATCATCCGCCACCCAGTTGAGACATTTCATTCTGTCATATTCACAATCAGAGAAATTAGTCCACTGGTCCAGCATAGACAACGTCCTATTGCTTTTCTCTTCCTTAATCATCTGCTTCTGTACTTTTGTGTAAGCTTTAAGCAAATCCTCAAATTTTTTCTTTACGCCAAGCTCCTTGGCTCTGTCCAGAAGAGTCAGCGTAAGACGTGCCTTGTATATCTCATCTTCCTGACTGAATATCTTGTCAAACACTTCTTCGTCCAGAATAGAATCCTTCGTGAGCTTGTTTATCATTTCCACTTTTAATCACCTTCTTCCAGCCCTGTTATGAATCCATGGTGATATAGTTCAAGTTGTAACCTGTTCCACGCCTCACACCATCCGTCAGACAATGGTTTCACCCTGTCAAGGATAGCCCGGTAGAAATCTATATCAGACAAGCATTCTTGCAACTCGGCCTTTTTCTTCCATTCTTCCTTTTGCCTCATTTCCATCTGCTTCTGATGGTGATATATTGCCATTCTGGAAGAAAAATCTGGTTTCTGGTAAGTTCCTCCAAGTATGGTAAAAGCTGTCTTAAAATCGCAATTATCCATGCTCTGAACGAATGTAAATATGTCGCCTGTTGCACCACAACCAAAGCAATAATAGCTGTCTTTGTAGATTTTCATGGATGCAGTACGGTCACCACTATGAAAAGGGCACTTTATAAATCCTGCTCTGTTTGGAACCATGCCATATCTGTTCAGAACGTCCCTCATGCTATTCTGCTGTTTAATTGTTTCTTTATCCATTTGACAGAATCTCCAAAATTCTTTTGCCGGTGTCTTTCTTGTCGCAAAACAGAAATTCAACACCATACTTGCGCTGCATCGTGCAGAGAATCTTATATAGGACATCTCCATGCATAACTTTCTGTTCCTGCTCTACCCAGACGCCATTCTTTTTAACTTTTTTCTTTGCCCGGGGATTCTCCCACCAGAGAACATCATCCAGTTTTTCAATTCCTTTTCCGTGCTCGCACAGGAACACAAGTTTTATTCCTGCTTCGTTTGCCCGGATAATTTCAGCACGGAATCTTTCATGCTGCTGGCACACATTTCCGCATAATTCAGAGAGATTTTGCTTTCGGTCAACAACCAGTCGAGGGTTGTCGTAATTCATGTAATCTCCGACGTAAAGCTTTGACACGAACCATTTTTCTCCTGCTACATCAAATGCTTTCTTAATGCCATCAATAACCTTCTGATGTTCCCTACTGTCAATTTGTATCATGCGAACGGAAACTCCTCGTCAATTTCATCTGGAATATTCATAAAACCATCCGGGTCTGTTCCTGGACGCGGTGTCTTTGACTTCTGCTGGTTCTGATTAGAACCTTTACTTTCGCCAAACTCAATTTCTTCCACGACAATGTCTGTCGTGTATACCTTCTGTCCATCACGATTGATGTAGCTACCGGTCTGAATTCTCCCGGATAAATCTGCTTTCGTTCCTTTAGAAAAATATTTCTCGATAAATTCTGCCGACTTTCCGAAAGCGATACAATTCAAAAAATCTGCTTTCTGATCGGAACCCTCTTTCACAAATCTTCTGTTTACCGCAATAGAAAATCTTGCAATAGATGTTCCATCATTGGTGTACTTGATTTCTGGATCACGTGTAAATCTTCCTGTAAGAATTACTTTATTCATGCCGTTACTCCTTTTTCCGTATGCTGTTTATCATAGTCAATTAACATCTTCAGACATTTCTGACCTTTTTCCTTGGTAAGAGACTTAATATCTCTTACTTTAAATCGAGTCTTAATCTGTTCCAAAAGCTTAGCTTCCGGGTACTTATCAATAATGTTTTTAATTGACATAGTAGCCTCAGAACTAATCATCTCGGTTTCTTTTGCCGGTTCCACTTTCCTGCCGGACGTTTTTTCTTTCTCTCCTGTGTTGGTAGAATCACTGTCTTTGTTATCATCAATGCAGAACAGCCCATTCAAAGCGTATTTTCTGGCATAAGATGAAGCTGCACCTGTCACCTGCGAAGAATCCATACCTTTCTTAGACTCTTCTTCCCTTGCATAAGCAACGGTTGTAATCTCGCCGGCATCTTCACAGTCGTTCAGATGAGCTTCTGCCCTGACATATATTCTGTCACCAACAACTTCCATCCGATCTGTGACACTTAACACGGTCTTTGTTTCTGCCAGAAGTGGCTTTACAGCTTCCAGAATATCCTCACAACTTCTGTATTTGTATTTCCCGAAGGAATTGTACTGTCCTTTAGGGGCTTTCAACTTTGACTGAATAATACCTAACTTCTCATATATATTCACTTCTATTCCTCCTTGTCATAAACCACATGTTTGCTGCCCTCAATAATCAGCAAACTTGCAATATCTTTCATTGATAAGGTTGATTCGTTATAGATTTCGACCAGTGCGTTGTATGCGTCTGATGAAACCTTTACAACCTGATTATCTTTCCCAGTTACCAGTTGTTTCTTTCTTGCCGGAATACGGATTTCAAATTCGCTCATTCGTTATCTTCCCCCTCACTTATGTCATCCTAATATTTTTTAATTTTGGATACATTCCATAAAACACGGTTTCCAATACGAATTTTAGCTTTCGCCGCTATTCCTACTTCCGTAGCAGTTTGTCTGCCTACGTGCATTAATTGCATAAGCCCTGCTGTATCCACTGTCAAATCATGGATTGATATATTACCGCTTTCACTTGTCTTTCTCACTGTTTTTCCTCCTTATACGATTTCTGAGCCGTTAAAAGCCCGTTCAGAGCCTGTACGTAGCTCGCCAATGTTCTTGCCTTGTATGATTCTTCAATGGGGTTATCTGGGACTGTGGCAAGCTGTATATCAATCAGTCTCAGGACCTCATTAATCCTCTCGCCCATGTTCACACCGCCTTGAAAAAGCAATACAGATTGTCTGAAGCATCCCCGAACTTCTCTCCGTCAATATCTTCAGCTTTGTGATACTCCACATGATCCAGAGACATATCACAGTTCTCATAATCCAGAACGTAATCACCTCTGGACTGAAGCTCTCTGAGCAGTTCATTAATACATCCCGCTATCTCCAGACTGGGAAGAAGCTTCATAATTGCTATCTGTTTACTCATTTGGACACTTCCCATCTATCAGAAGTTCCAACAAGAAAGCTTTGATTATTCTGAGACTTTCACGACTTTCTTTCTCATAAAATGGGTTAAAAGATACGTTTTGGTACAAATCCCACTTAAACACGTCTTTTGGAAGGCAAGCATCTTCTTTTCTTTTAAGCCCACATACTCTCATGCCATAAATTGAATAACTGAATTCGACACTTACTGTCGGAACTTCATTCACAACTCTTTTACAGAGTTCGTAAATTTCATCAATCTCTTTCTCAAACATCTTCTTATCCTCCTTATTTCCTACTGCCAGTCTGTTTTCATCTGGCGCACCGCCCATGCTGCCGAGATACCAAAAAAGATGTTCAGCCAGATAGGTGCATCCACATATTTCCCGGCAAGCATACAAACAGCAATTAGCATATACTCTTTCATTTTATTTCATTTCTCCTGCAATCCACGCAAGGTTGCTCGCTACCAGTGCAGCGGCCGTCACAATCCATGCAGTGAACCATCTTTTTGACTTTTTCTTACTTTCTTCGACAATTTCAGTCGCAAGTGCTACTTCGATGTCAGCCCATGTTGGCTGGCTTCCGTTTTTAATTTCGCTCATATCTAGCTAATTTCTCCTTATTTTTTCTTATTTGTCTTTACAATTAGCAGATAGAGAACTATAATGTATCTATCCACTAAGGCATTTTAGTGGTGCAAAGCTCCGGGGTGGAGGTTTCGGCTCCCTCCGGGGCACTCACTTATTGAGAGCCTCTTTGCCTTTCCAAACATGACCAGTTACTTCATAGACTTTCCTAGGGCTTATGATGTATGTGATTCGGCCACCGGAAAGGCTTTTTGCTGGCTTGTTATTCTGCACAGCCACGCCGATCGGCAACCATCCGTACACAATCCCTGCCCGGATTGCTGTAATAGGGAGTCCGATCAGTTGACTCGCATCGGCTACGGTCATATTCTCTGACGAGAACTCTGGCATCTGCGGAATGCCTGATATGATTCTCGCAACCTCTGCGGCGAACTGATGAACTTCCGCATTTTCTTTGATGTAAGCATCAACTTCGCTCATTTCATACTCCTTTCTTATTTTTTTTAGAAAAATCTTTCGTCTTCCCATCAACCTATTGTATTTCCTTTCCCCTCTACCTATAATGCATTTACAGGCACCGACATGCTGAGTATAACGAAAGGGGAATTATATGGTTGAAACAATTACACGGATGTATCATTGCCACAAGATTCATAAGCATGTGACTGTTTATGAAGAGTATGAGGTTTCTGATAACGGTCGCCGCCTACTGCGGTGCTCATGTCCATATCATCAATACACGGAAATGAAGCCGCACTGTGATGGGTATAATGACCATGGTTTTCAATGTGGTTATGCAAAAAATCAATAACCAGACTCACTAACTCATCTGGTCGCTCACTTGGCGATAGGTAACAGTAAAGCCGTAGGTCGCATTTGCAACAGTTTCCACCAGATTCCTTGCAGTGCTGGCTGACGGCTTTGTTAAATTGTAATGCGTCCATTTATGCTCCTTTCTTGGTCTCTTCTTTCTGATCAGAATCATCTTTTTTCTCAGAAAAACTTTCCGTCTTGCCGAGAATGTAACCCTTGTCAAATTCTGACATCTTAGGAATCGCATCTTTCAGCTTTTCAACGATTCTTTTTTCTTTCTCCGACAATGCACTCACTCCTTTCTTGTGATATACTCTCCTATGAGAGGAGATTAAAATGAAAAATATTGACTTTTCTAACATTGAGTTATCCTTTAGTGAGCGAATAACTCTCTACTTGTTGCCGATTATCAAATCTAATCGTTTCTTTAGATACCAGACACTAGACTATCTGAACCGCTTAGGCCTGCTTGACCGAGATCACGGAGTTTATACCGTGAACCGAAATTGCAAAATGTACTTTCGAATCAAGCGTAAAGAACGAATTAGATTTGTAATCCCAACAGTAATATCAATTGTTGCCCTATTTGCCGGATATGACGTATACAAGATTCCACTTCTGGGCGAAGTATTATCAACAGTAAAGATACTATTGATACATGCAATGGAAAGTTTGGGAATTTTGCCATGAACCATTCCAGTAATGTTTTCCTTGGTTCAAAAAAGTACCAGTGGAAAAACTTTTTTATTTGGCTCGTTGTTTTCACCTCCTTTGTTTACCTTGTAAACACAGTATAGTCCCTTAGACAACATTTGTCAATACTTTTTTGTTGACTTTGTAAACATTTTATGATATTATATTTTCAGAAAGGAGGAATTAAATTGAAAGACAGGTTTAAAGAGTTGCGAAAAGAATTAAACGTAACTCAGCAAGAATTTGCAGACAAACTAAAGATAAGTAGGAATTTTGTAGCGCAAATTGAAATGGGAAGCAAAGTTCCGTCAGATCGGACTATTGATGATGTTTGCAGAGAATTTAACGTAAACGAAGAATGGCTCAGAACTGGAAACGGAGATATGTTTATACCCGGAATTAAAGACAAACAAATTTCTGCCATGCTTGCAGACGTAATGAAATCTGGAGAAGATTCTTTCCGACACCGTCTCGTGTCTGCATTAGCCAGATTGGATGATGAGGGATGGGACAATTTAGAAAAACTTATTGACATGATTTCTAATAAGTAAAAAGAAAGACAAGGGCAATGCGCAAACCCTTGTCTTTTTTAATGTTATCCGATTAGCCTTTTCACAAATATATAAATCACTTCTATCCAATGATTATTCGTGCATTTTTCAACCATCTCAATAATTTCTTTCTTATAATCCATAGTAACCCTCCCTGTCGCAACTACCACTTACACTACAGTATATGTCCGGCCGTGGGAAATAGAACCGAACATTAGTTCGTTTTTGCTATTATACCACCTATTCCGACTCTTGGCAACTGCCAAATATACACATGGACTTTTGTTATTTCGTAGGCAAACTTTACAATCTCAAAGAAAATTATGCTTTTGCAGAGGAAAAATGCGAGATCACAAACTTTTCCACCGCCGTTGTTTGTATGTGGATACTTCTGGACAGAATGCTCCTGATATACCATATACGAATGAACTATCTGCATATCTTTCTGATTATTATTGGAAATTATCTTTTGTGGGGTATGTACAAGACTAAATACCTTATAGATCAGCAAGAGAAGTACAAAGCACTTAAAACATTTCTTTTTCATCTAAATCACTCTATTTCGTTCTAAATCTTTACAACGCGTTCTCAAAATGATAAAATAAAAATACCACATATAGCCGTACTTTACATAACATTGCAAAATCAGCGGTACAAAATACATAATCCGCATGAAAAGTGCGAAGCGTGGCGAATAAAGCTATTAGGAGGAACGATTCTATGAATAAGAAAAAGGCTGTCGCAATGTTCCTGACTGCTACATTTACTTTGACTTCTTCTATTCCGGTTCTGGCAGGCGGGAAGGACGTTACCGTTACTGTCCCAAACTACGGATTTGAAGAAGATGATGATACTTCATCAGTACCAGAATCAAAGGAAGCTGTTGTCAATGAGGATGGCTCTACAACTTACACTCTTACAAAGAAGCAGCAAAAAGAATGGAAAAAGGCCGTAAAATCCAATTTTGACGATTACATCAAAGACATCCTGGACGACGACACCAATTATCCGAACGTTAAAGATATTACATATAATGACACCATGACTGAGTTCGAAATTGATCTTGCATCTACCAATCTTGCACAATCTGAATTTTTCATTGGATATATTGCGTTGTTCACAGCTCCAGTGTATCAGCAGGTGAATGGGGTAGCTGAAGAAGATGTTGATTATAAAGTCACAGTCAAAGACTCCTCAACTGGCGAAGAGACCGTAACAACTTATGCAGAAAATAAGGCTGACTGGGAAAGCCTCAATGATTCTTTCACCATGTACAGCAAAGATACGCAAGAATAATCAAACGGGGAATTAACAATATGGCTAAGAAAATCAAATGCCCACGTTTTGGATGCGGCAGTACTGACGTTGAATATCTGTCGGGCAACCAGAAAACAACTCTCAACCTGAATCCATTACACCCTTTTACTCTTGTCAACACAAAGCCAAAGGGCAAACAAACATTCAGATGCAAGAAATGTGGACGGGTATTCGAAGTAAAACTTTAAGAGGACTATATGAAACACGTACTTGACTTTTATAAAAAACACAAACTTTCAGCATTTCTTACATTCCTATGGCTTGTATTTATGACACTTATTACTGTAACTGGTTTAGCAAATAGCAGCACTCGGGATGCTGTTGAAATAGGTTCAGGAATCTTTGCGGGAATAGTCATGTTTGTGCCCGGTGCTATATTAATAGCTGTTGCGTGTACCATTATTTCTACTATATTCGGCACTTTTTCAAGCATTATCAGGACACATTCTACTGACTCTGACGACGTTGAACCAATTATTCCACCATCATACAGCCATGATAACTACACTCCTGCTCCTACTTGGACACCAGAAGATATACCTGATCCGCCCACGGTACTGGAGCCACAACTTCCGGTCTATGACACAATGGAGGGACACGATTTCGAATACTATTGTGCTGATCTGCTTCGCAATGATGGCTTTTATAATGTAGAAGTCACACAGGGAAGTGGCGATCAGGGAATTGATATACTGGCAGAGAAAGCCGGAATCCGATATGGGATACAGTGCAAGTGCTATTCGAATAATATTGGAAACAAAGCAGTGCAGGAGGCATTTGCTGGAAAGACGTTCTATCATTGCCATGTTGCAGCAGTTCTGACAAATAGGTATTTTACCCGTTCTGCGAAACAGCTGGCAGAAGAAGACCAAGTGCTTCTCTGGGATAGAGACGAACTTGAAAGACTCGTACAAAACGCTGAAAGCTAAATAAAAAACCGCCCCGGCATTGGCGTACCGGGACGGCGTTTATACATCTCCGAAGAAATGTAATATTCTGGCAAAACATATTGTATCATCTTCGGAGCAGTCGAGCAAGACAGAAAATTTGTTCGGCTGTTATTTTTATACTCAAAACAACCACCTAAAAGAAAAGAGGAATAAAAATGGCGAAGAAAAGAAAGAAATATCCAAAACTGCCGAATAACTTCGGCTCTATTCGGTATCTTGGCAAGAACCGGAGAAACTGTTTCGCAGTACATCCACCAGCTACACCGGACGATACTGGTAAACTAAAACGTCCGCCGGCAATCTGCTATGTGGATGACTGGATAAAAGGTTTCACTGTCCTGACAGCATACAAAGCCGGCACGTATCAGCCCGGCATGGAACGGACTCTTGAGGTGTCCCCTACAACTGACATAGATACTCTTATAAGCCGCTTGATTGCTGACTACAATACAATCAAGGGTGTCGAAGGAAAACACCCGGAAATCAAGAAATTGACGTTTTCAGAGGTATACGAACAGTTTTATGCGTGGAAGTTCCCAGAGGGGACAAAACTGTCATACAGTTCAAAGGAAGCGTATCGGACGGCTTATACAAACTGCACTGTTCTGCACAATCGCATATTTGAAGATTTAAAGGCTCCTGATATGCAAAAGGTTATTGATGATTGCAAGCTGAAAAAGCAAAGCCAGATGGCTATTTTAACTCTGTTCAAGCAGATGTACAAATATGCCGTATACTCAGAAATTGTAACGGAAAATAAGGCGTTATATGTCCATGTTAATGCTGATAATGACACCGAACATGGAACGCCATTTTCTGATCAGGAACTACAAACTTTATGGGATAATGCCAACGATCCAGAAGTGCAGCTCATTCTTATTATGTGCTATTCTGGTTGGAGAATCGGTGAAGTGTTAAAACTTACAACCAACCTGGAAGAGAAATATTTTCAAGGTGGAATCAAAACAAAAGCGGGTAAAAACAGAATCGTCCCGATACATCCTGCCGTATATCATTTTGTCGAACAGAAAGTACTGGCACAAGATGGGAAACTATGTGTATATACTCAGCAACATCACAGAAAAGCACTGTTCTATCCTACACTGGAACGTTTAGGAATAGTCGGTAATCCGAAACACACGCCGCATGATTGTCGACACACCTTTTCAGCCCTGTGCGAAAAATACGGCGTCCGGGAGAATGACCGAAAACGAATGCTTGGCCACTCCTTTGGTGGAGATGTTACAAACGCGGTATATGGACATAGGACACTGGAAGAACTTCGGACAGAAATAGAAAAGATAAAAGTTCCATTTGTGACTAACTGTGACTAACGGAACCCATTTTAATCTTTCTAAAACAACCGAAATATCATTATCGAAATGCTGGAAACCCTATTAAAATCAACGTTTTCAGCGATTTAACAAGGATTTCCCACATTTCATTTTCATTATTCTAATTTTATTAATTGCGACCAACAAATAGAATTTAGAAAATTGCGCAAATGCCCGTAAATACAGTGTTTTTGGCGCTATTATATTAGGAAACAATATTTTTATTTGTGACTAACGTGTGACTAACGATAACAGTCTAAAATTCCCGAAATGATACAAAATATGTTTATAAATAAAGTTCCCGGGGAATTAACCCCGGGATGTTTTTATATGGCAATCAAATCTTTCCATGTGGCAGGTCCACAGACTCCGTCCACTTCCAGAACATCTTTCCTAGATTCCTGATAAGCTTTCAGAGCGTAAATTGTGTTTGTGTCTGCTGTCCATGTAAGTTTCAGGGCTTTGCCGTTTTTGCCTTTAAAGCCTCTGGCTCTTAAAATTTCCTGTAGGAGGAGTACAGATGTGTTTTTGTCTCCTGCTTTTACTGTCTCTGGATTAAACATATATTTCTCTCCTGTTTGTGATGTATCAGATACAATACTGTAATCCGGTGTGCAGAACTTAGTTCCGGGCATCTGACTGTTAAGATAACTCTTTGCGCAGACACCGCCGCCATTTGCAATAATTCCAGATGCGCCAGAAGTATTTCCCTCGATGGTATAGAACCTGTCTCCGATTACAGCCGTTACGATGCCGGTATGAGCAAAAGTTCCGTTACGATAAAAGATTACAATATCGCCAATCTTTGGATTAGCGTTCCTTGTAAACAGATTACCAAGTGTTGGGCAGTAAACATAGGGCCAGTGTTTCAACAGTTTCTTTGCTTTTTCCTGTCCGAATGCTTCCATAAAACACCAACTCACGAATGCTGCGCACCAAGGCTGTCCTTGATATGATGGCTTAATGTCTCGCCAATACTTCGTATAGTTGTTCGAACCGGCGTTTGCAGTCTTACTGTCGAGCTGACTATTGCTCTTCTTTTCAAGGTATCCAATCTCATTTTTTGCAATGAGAATCACTTTTTCAATAGCTTTATCCATTGCAGAAACCTCCTCTTTGTAATCCTTATAGAATACATCCATGTCAACGTTACCACTAATGCCGGATACTTTTCCTCTACTGGAATACTGCCAGCCTACACCAACAGATGGACGCAATCTTTCCTGTACAGAGCCATTATCACTAGCCGGATAACGAGCAATCCAGCAATCGTACTTTTTCAGGGTGTCTGACAGAACGTTATTGTACCAATCAAGATTGCAGTAGATACCGACCTTATAACCGGCTTTTTTGATTCTGGTCAGAAATGCTACTGCAATATTCTCAATCGCCTGTTTTCCAAGGTTTCTCTGCTGACTCCATTCAAGGTCGTAGAAGATTGGAAAGTCCATTCCGCGTCCGCCAAGAACAGAAATTACGCTCTCAGCTTCATCAATTGCCTGCGCCGGTGTCAGAGCGTAACTGTATTTATATCCGCCGACAAGGATTCCATTTGACTTGCATCCTTTGTAGTTATGCTCAAAAGAGGAATCAGTTCCAGATTTTTGATGGATTCTCAATATTGCAAACTTAATTTCAGAATTCGATACTTTCGCCCAGTCTGGCTTACTCTGATAAGATGATACGTCAATTCCTTTAATTTCCATATTTTCTCCCTTGCACGTATTTTATTTCACTATTCCTGGTTTTGATTCTGTTACTGTCCCGTCCTCATTCAGTACATAGCCATCCTTTTGAAGTCTTTCAATTACCTTCTTATTCCACAGCTCAGGAACATCTGTCCATTTTTTCAACCCATTGATTACTCGTTCTTCGAAAAATTTAACCATTATTTTCACCTCCGATTGTCGAAACTAATGTAGCCAGTTCGTCCAAAGCCGAATCATGCGTTGATACAAGTTCAGCCAGACCGTCGATACCATCACCATTAATTAGAATCTTGCGATTAGATTCCGCATTAAGCATCCGCATCACAATGTCTAACTTTTCAGACATCTCATTCAGCCTGTTTGAAACTCGATTGATGGCTTTGTAGATATTTGCAATTTCCTTTTTATCCATATGCGCCTCCTGTTCTTAGCCATGCGGCTATAAACAATTTATTAATTTACTTTTCCGACTGTCGAATATTCAATTTCTCTTGACTTGATGGGATTTACTAGGATTTTAGAGACATAAGCAGGGGGAAATGCCAAGAGTGTAGCTGACGCCACTGTAGTACGATTTCCCGCCCATGTCCACATGACAGAAGTTTTTTTCGCTGTTGGAGTAAGGCGAACGTTCCCAATAGCGGCCAGACACGAAATTGCTGCTAAAGTACGGTTTCTTATATATATTAGCAGTTGCGTTCTTAAAGTACTGATACTGTTCTCCCTCGCCTGCGAAAGAATACTCTATACTGCCAAAAACCTCAATTTCAGAAGGTAAAAATACATAGTCATTTGAGGCTTTAATCGTACTACTTTTGCTTCCCACAGATGTCAACTTCTTGACCTGCTTCATCATATTTTGAATATAAGTAGGCAAACATTTCTTGTACACATTATTGCACCACGTACGTCTTGCACAGCCTTCCCAACCACCACTATTTGTACTTAAACCGTTTATATAACCACATTCATGTGATGCATTATAGGAGGTGTTATATTCTGTCGTAGTGTCTAAATACAACATACGTTCTGTCTGAATTGTAATAGCGGCTTTAGTCTTGCCATTGATAGCAGTCACTAAGTCGTCATGTTCAATTCCGATAATTACATAGGCATAATCATTCGCTTTGTGTGACTCACTTACGCCAGTTGCATCCATGGCATTGTGATGGATGGTTCTCTTGTCGCCGACCGCCCAATAGTCACTAATGTTGATTTTGCCTGCGTAGTGCGCTTCAATCATCTTTTCAATCTCTGCGTCTGTTCCGTCGGCAAATGTGACAATCTTTAAGCCCTCTGGTTCCCCAATCAGTCTGTTACCTGCATCGTAGTTATATATGCCATCGGTGTTGTATGGGAACAGTGTAAAGTAATATTGTTTGCCGTTTGTCAGCCCTGTAACTGTATAACCTGTGGTTTTGTATTTATCACGAACTGTGTTATCAACCACAAGTGTTCCATCATCTGGATTTGCGGGATAGCCCGTTTCTTTCATTACAAGTTTTGTACCAGCCCATGTAGAGAATGTTGAACCACTGATTACCGTGTTTTCTGGGTCTTGCCATTTAATTATAACCGATGCATTTGCATTCTCGATTGTTGGGTTGTTTACGGGTTTTGGGGTAACGGTTGCGCCACCGCCTTTTGCGTGGAGCGTTCCGTCTTCATCTATGAATGTTGTCTTGCCGTCAGGCTTAACCTTACCAAGAATTTCGATTGTAGCAATTGGGACAGTCGCATCACTTCCCTTGTCTCCTTTTGGCCCTTTGATGTTTACTGTTTCGGGATTGGCGATTCCATCTGTGTTGCTCCAGCTTATGTTTCCATCAGTGTCTACACTTGGAACGAATGTAGTGCCCTTTTCTCCTTGCGGTCCAGTATCTCCTTTTGCGCCCGTATCGCCTTGTGGCCCGGTAATATTTACTGTCTGGGGGTTTTCAAGTCCTCCGTCATTACTCCAACTTATGTTTCCTTCGCTGTCTACAACAGGAGTGAATGTGATTCCTCGCGCACCAGTATCTCCTTGCTCGCCTTTTGGACCAACCGAGCCTTGCTCGCCTTTTGGCCCAGTATCGCCTTTTAGACCCTGTACTCCCTGCTCTCCTTTTTCTCCGGGGTCTCCTTTTACACCCTGCGGCCCTGGGTCGCCCTTTGGACCTTGCGGACCAACTGGCCCCTGCGGCCCCTGAATCTTGCCAGCATTGTTCCAATTCGTGCCGTCGAAAACCCACATTTCTCCGTCTATTAAATATGCATCGTTCTTCTCTGCACTCAGGGGGAGGTCTGCCTCAGATTCTTTTGTACCAAGAACATTAAGAGATGTTCCGTCATTTCCTTGTTCGCCCTTTTCTCCTCGCGGGCCTTGCGGACCAACTGGCCCTTGTGGACCAACGTCTCCTTTTTCACCTTTTGGGCCTTGCACTCCTTGAGGTCCCATAATATTCCCAACATTTTCACTATCACCATCTGAAAATGTTATTGTCAAATTTCCATTTACGTCGATACTGACCGCTGTGATAGAGACACCCCTCAGTGAATCTTTCTGCTCAGGTGTCAGCGATTCAAATGTCACGGTGCCATCCACGCCCTTTTCTCCCGGATCACCTTTATCTCCTTTTTCACCTTTGGGACCCTGTGGACCAACAAATTCTCCGGCATTAACCATCTCTGAAATGTCCTCAATGGAACACAACCGCCTTACATCATTAGCCGCAAATGCAATGTATAAGGCTTTACCAGATGGAACGGACGGGTCATTGCCAAGAATCGCAACGGGCTCTCCGGGACGAATTTTCGACGTATCAAAATCGGCGTACATACCGCGCCGGAATTGTATTGTGTATGTATTGGCCATATTAGACTTACCTCCTTATGAAAGGAAATTATTTTTTATGTAATCCTTTACGGAATCAAGATTTTTCTGTACATTGTCATCCATTACAAGGAAATTACCCTTATTATTCTGGCTAATAATACTTCCTGTGTTTTCGTCTACTTCTGAATAGGTGTAAGCAATGCGGCTTCCTTCTCCAGTGCTAAGATTCATAAAACTTGTTAAAATCTTCTTCATGATATTACCTCCATCTGATTGATAATACTTAATCTGTCGTTAATAAGCTCTGATTCATAATTTGGTTCCGGGACCTCTGTTTCTTCTGACTCATAATTTGGTTCCGGGATTTCTATATCTCTTGCATCCGTATAAGCCGTATCTCCCGGGTCAGTAAATCGCATATGCTCATATTCAGCTTGTCTTGCTTTGATTTCGAACGAAAATTTAAGTCCCGGAGTTCCTTTTACAACAAAATAATTCTGCTCTTTCTCAGCTATCCAGCAGTCACCCTCTCCTTCTCTTTGCAAGAACACATAATATTTAATGCCGACATTCGCAGATTCCTGAAAGATATCATCTATATCAATCATGCAAGTCCCGTCATCCGATATTACAGATTCACCGATATCTCCAAAGAATGGGGTTGGCATTTCATAGCAGTAAAAGAGCTGTTCATCATAGTCTACCGTCGAAACTGATCTTGATTTTGTCCCGTTTACTTTCAGCTTCCCTCTGATAGAAGCATCTGCAAGGTCTGTCCCCGTACCTGCACTGTAGAAATGACCACTGGCTTCTACGTGCGTACCTGCTTCAACTTTTTTTGATGTCGAAACGCTGCCCGCCGAAACACTAGTATCAATCGAGGCTGAGCTTGCGTGTACGGCTCCTGTATAAAGATTGATTCCTCTAATTCGTGTTCCATACAATGTCCCATACCCCGGTACGTATACTCCTGTATTAGTCTCTGAATAGATCTCTCCAGTTGAAGCATCTAGCGTTACTTCTCCATACGTGCCACTTGCTGAAAGCTTTTTAATTCCAACTTTCCATCCTGCTAATTCACCTGTGTTAATATAATCGGCATTCATGTACACATTGCCATTTGATAGATACAGGCCTTTATTGCTGCTGTTATCGCTTAGCACATTAATAATCTCTTGTTTAGACATTTTTCCTATGTCGAGGTTGCTAAGTGCATTGTCTGTATAGCGATTCGCATTCGATAATGCTGTCGAAGCTTTATTTTCAGCAACACTATATATTGTATCACCGTTTGTTAACGCAAATGTATTAGGCCTGAGCGTAACATTTCCGTAGTTATCAATCGCAAATGTTGATACTCCAGAACTGTTTGTAACGTTGATGTTCTTCAGATTAATCAAATCAGCTGAAATCTGGCCGGACTTAATATAGGAAGCATTTATATACAGATGTCCGTTCTGCATATAAATTCCTTCTTGCTTACCGTTATCCGTTAAAGCGTTAAAAACTCTTTCAAAATTGACAATTTTTTCAGCATCCAGTTCCCGCCAAGTACCATCAGCCCCAGAAAACATATATACCTGACTTGTAGAGAAGTTCATGAAAATCGAGCCGTCATGCTTTTTATATTCTTCACTTTTCCACTCAGATGCCGGATAGTTCTGCAATGTTGGTGTATACGTGCCATAATAGTTCGGGATAGTCACATTGCTTTGAACTGTCTCATCCACAACATCCTTGGCAATTTGTTCAATAGTTCTGCTTTTCAGCGTAAAGTTTTCAACCTCTAATGTGACAGCACCTGTGTCGGCATCTATTCTTAATGTCGTATTCCCGTTATTATCTTTCGCTGTGAATCCTCTTGTGTTAATCCATTCTGATTGAATACCGATGGCATAGAGAATATTCAGAACGGCATCTCCATTACTATCAAAGCCGGCTTTCCATGTCTGACCGCCGTCTACTGATAAGAAGAATCCATCAGCACTTGTCTTATAAATTACTTTAGAATCAGCAAATGTAGGCTTATCATGCCGGTACGTAATTACGGAACCATCTTCTTGTACTTCCTCTGTATAGAAGAAACCCAGCGTGTTTGCTGCAAGCTCATTCATCTGTTTGAGCTTTACGTCATAGGCAGATAGTTTCTTCTCTATATCTTTTTTTGACTGTTCTACCGCCACTTGCTGACCACCAACAAACTCACTTACATCTTCTTCGGCACTCTTTGCACTACAGCTCCATGATGTTGAACCACCGAACACAAATTCTACATTAGTTACAAATGATCTAAAAACACGATTCTTTGTGTCAATAAATTCGACTGGATCGCCGAAAGTGGCGTATCCGTTGGCAATTCCATCACATGAGAAAGGACGCATTCGTAGGCCGATTAATTGATTTCCAATAGCTTCGACTCCTGCCTGTGCATTGCCTGACAGTAACTGGTTATCAATAGTAATTACATAGCCGTCCTGACCCGACATATATTCTGTCTCATCTTCTACGTATTTGACGCCTGTTACAATAACATCGTCTACGTCATATTGTAGATTCTGAATTGAAAATAACGCGTGATAGTCGTTATTGCTTAATGTACCACCATCAACCACAGTCCCTGTTGTCCATGGATTAAGCGTGCCACCATCCAGATCATCACCATTTGTCCAGTTCTTTACTGTTCCGCCATCGTAAATAGTCGTATTGGTAAATGTCTTATCAAACGTAATAATCCTGAGTAAGTCATTTTCGTCGATTCTTGCATTTCCACCGGCTATCCCGGCACACATTCCGATTACTGTACGGTATGTCGCATTAGATGGTGCTTGCTGAATCTGAAAATCCGAATTTGGGAACATTGCATCTCCAAGAGTGATTCCACATTGCTGACAGCATTCTGAGAGCAGTTCCTTGACTGTACAAGGAAAAGATAAATTAGAATCATACGTCTTATCAGCGTTGTGCATCTTATCTAAGAGAGAAAGACTTATTTCGCTTGCCGTTGCAGGCTTTTTCGATACAATATAAGTACCTCTTTTAATAGTTTCTATCCTGTCAGATAACTGCACATTGAGAAAGATAACAAACCTTGCAGCATTAAAATTATATCCGTCAAAGCGTCCGTCATCATTTACCAATGATAAGCTTGCCGTTTTTTCTATTGCTACACCCACCGGGAAGTCCCCAGAGTCTGCTGAATCTACAAGACTGTTTCCGGATAGATAAAAGTCTTTTTTACCTAGCTTAAGAGTTGTACCATTTGACAATGTAACATTTGCTGTCACGTAATAATTTCTGTTTGTAAGAGATTCTTTCTTCAACTGAGTAGATACATTTATCAAATCGGCTCAATCCTCCTTACATTGATAGACAAATCCGTCCACTTTTCTTCCCCGTCTTTCAGGGTTTGCGCAGCCATGTTAAAATTTGATGCGTAGAATGTTCTGTCTATCCATCTTCCCGGAATAGTTGGGTCTTTATGGTGGAATGTGAATTGACTTTTGTTAAGTACAGTATTTAGTATGGTTGCTATTTCAGCCCACGTAAGTTCGCCCCATTGCATGTCATACCCACCTATGGTCCCCATTGGCGTATTGTGCATAATCAAATCCTGACTTCTTTTAGAGTCTTCTGTAGAAGTGGTTGCGAACACCGGTTTGTAACTATCCGGTGCTCTTATAACAACGTTGTCTATTTTAAATTGTTCCTGCGGCATATTCTTCTCCTTACGCTAACTCAAATGGGTTTTTCCCATTCCGATTTCTTCTCATTTCAGCTTCACTGATAATAATATCTAACAATTTTCTGCCAGATGCATTAACTGTAACATTGTAGGTATTTTCATCTCCCTGTCCTTTTCCTGATTCCTCCCGGACAATCTGACGTAACAGGCTTTCCGGTGCTTCCAAGTTATTACCCTTTTTCTGGTCGCCTAATACCGCAAGGAATTCGCTTCGTGGTGGAATAACTGCGCCACTGGCCAGATATGGGATAGTTCCGATACGTGGAAATGTTGCATGAAATCCAATAGTCTTTGAGCCAAACGGTGTTGGAACAGTCCAAGGGCCAAAAGAAAATGCAGATTCAATTCCACCAATTGCATTATTAATCATTCCAACTGCATTATTAACAATGCTGATTGCCTGATTAATCGGAGCTTTAATAAAATCCACAATGCCTTCAAACGCAGATCTGACTGCATCTCTGGCAGCATTAAACTTATTAGTGATAGCATTTTTTATCGCTTCTACTTTATTAGACACAAACGTAGCTACGTTTTCCCATGTTCGGGATGTCTTGTTCTTTACGCTGTCCCATACGCCTACAACTTTAGTTTTAATTGCATTAAATACTGTGCTGGCTGTGGATTTAAGAGAGTTCCAAAGGCCAGAAAGTGTCTTTTTGATTGCGTTCCAAGTAGTAGATGTTGATGTTTTAATAATATTCCAAACATTAGCTATCTTTTCTTTCAAATTGCTTAATGTACGTGTTGCTGATTCTGACAATTCACGAGTCTTTTCAACAACCCAGTCTTTTAATTTTGTTGCTGCCGCGCATATTTCATCCCAGTTTTTGTACAGCAAAACTCCGATTGCTATAGCAGCCCCGACTGCGATCGCGAAAATCCCGCCAGTACCGATTGCTGTCGCAATGGCTTTGATTCCACCCATGATCCCGCCAGTACCAGTCATTAACGCGATAAGTCCTTTTGCGGCTGTAGCTATTCCAGATACACTTTTGATAACTCCCGATGCTAATTCTGCAATCTTTGCTGCCGCGAACGCTCCGATTAGGGCTGCGCCGAACGCTTCAACAATCGACTGATGATCAGCAAGAAAAGTTGCTACTTTTGCGATTAAATTAATCACTGTCGGAAGTCCTACCTCAATAACCCATTTCAACATCGGAAGAACGATGTTATTGTAAATCCATTCAAGAACGTTTCCAATGGATTCCAGAATTGGTGCAAACGCACTTGTCAGATTACTGATAGATTCTAACAGCGGATAGAAATCTAAGTTTGCCGCCCACGTTGCCGTATCTGCGGCAATCCTCTCAATGAACTGCATGACCACCACAAGAGCATCTGCGATGTTCTGTATAATCTGCGTTCCGACATTGTTCTTATTCCACGCATCGGCAAAACCGGATGCAATATTCCCAATAGTTTTAAGCACGTTCTGAGCAATCCTTAGCATGGTTGTAAGCATTGTCGTACCTGTACCGTTTGTCCAGACTTCCATAAGGCTCCTGCCTACACTCTTAGCAAGCTTCGCAATTCCAGATAGAGCAATCTGTGCCGCATCAATAGTATTCTTACCCTCTTTTTTCCAAGCGTCCTGAAACGGCTTCCAGAGCTTTTTAAGGAGCTTCGCGAGCTTTTCGGCTGATTTGCTAATTTTGTCAAGGACTGTCTCACCCTCCGCCACTTTTCCGTAATCAACATTTTTTACAGCATCTTTCATCTGATCTGCAAGTCCGCCAGTTGCGCCCGGTACTTTTGACGATGAATCCGCACTTTTATCCGTTGAGTAATTATTTATTTCGTCGAGAGGACTAAGATATCCTTTTGCCGCCTTAGTAGCTTTCTTGGTTGCGTCCGCTGTATCATTTGTTGCATCTGCCAGCTTTTCGGCATTGTCGGCAGCATTTCCATATTGGTCTGCCGTATCAGCTATTGCATCTGTTCCGACAAGACCTGCACCACTTGTGCCTGTCTGGCCAGATGATTTCTTTCCGGTGATTAATTCCGTAAATGACTTGAAGGCATTTGCCAGAGTTGCTAACTTACCGAGCAAGATATTAATAACTCTCAAAACGGGAGTGAAGAGATTGATTAATCCCTGTCCGACTGTTGCCTTGAGAGATTGCAACTGTAACTGCATCACTCTGACCTGGTTCGCCCAACTGTCAGATGTTCGGATAAAGTCACCAGATGCGGCAGACAACTGCTTCTGCACAAAAGCCAAGCGGAGAGCAACTTTCTCCTGTTCAGTCATGGCAGATGTGGTTTTGCCGTATCCGTTAGCCAATGCATATTCATCAAGTGCATTTTGAGTCATTACAACCCCGATATCTTTTAATGTTTCTGTTTCACCGGAAAATACAGACTTTAACTTGATATATGCTAAATCCTGACTAATATTGTAAAAAGAAGCTACATCTCCTGCTAACTGGGTAAGCTGTGTTGACATATCGTAGGCCTGTGATTCCGTAAAGTTAAACTGTTTTGCCATTGATCCAAATAAGCCTACATATTTTTTTGCCATTGTTTCTGACAAGCCTGCTGTCTTTACTGCTTTTTTTGAAAACTCGTTAACTTTTTCAGTCATATTTGGAAAAACTACATTCACAACACTTTGAACTTCGTTTAAATCTGAACCAAGTTTTGTACACTCTTTTCCAAACTGCGCCAGTTTTCCAATTGCGAATACTCCGCCAATTAGTACGCCTAATTTCTTTACTACGCTACCAAGCCCATTGAATGATTGCCTAATTGCCGATACGCCGTTTTGCACGCCTGATGTGTCCATTCTGGTATCAATAATGACTGAGCCATCAGCAGCCATGTGTCCACCTCCTAACTATTTGAGGTTCAACATCTCATTCAGCTTATCTTTATAAGCTTGCTCCTCGTCGCTGAGACGTGTTTTTATGTCAATAATATTCTTGTTTTCCTGATAGAATTTCTTTTCCCATTTATCAAGTTTTTCGCCCTTTGCTTTTTTTGACCGGATTCCAACTACGGTATTAAAAAGGCACTCGCCAGACTCCATGAAATATCCAAAGAACGTCCACCAGTGCATGTATGGAACGGCTCTGATTTCTTTGCCAGCAACCTTGTTTACAGCCGGAACAATCATGTCTCCATCCTGTTCCCAGTCCATCAAACGGGGTTTGGGCTTATTCGGACTATCGTCAGTTTGTCCACAGTCGATAAACTCGCAAGCTTTCTGACAAGCTTCTGTAAGATGTTCTGGGGGTATGCTTTGCCAATCCTCAAATAGAATCTGCAACATAACAACTGCTTTCGCTTGCTCGTCCAATTCTGGGTCATTCATGGCTATTAGAATATCAATGATCGCTCGAAAATCAGTTCTAATAGAAAAATCCACCCCACTGATGTTAAGTGAGGTGGGGAGCTCATAGGCGGTCATTTTGTATATTTCTCCACGTACTTATTGACCGCTTCCTGCATTTTTTTCTTTCTCTTTTCAATTTCCGGAGTAAGCGCTTCATTGATTTTGTCCAGAACGATATAGGCAAACACCTGACCATTTCCAAAAACAGTTGTTGCGGTAATTGGTTCTTTAAATAAATCCTTAGATGCTTCGTATCCGAGCATATAATTGATTTTGTCCTCAATCTGCTTATTAATCTCCGCCATCTCTTTACTAGAAGAAACATTTTTAACAGATTCCTGAGCCTGTTCAAAGAAAGTTTCCAATTCTTCTGCTCTTGCTGCAACGTTAATATCAGTAGGGTTCAGTTTGAATGAAGAAAACACTTCACCCTGTTTGTTCGTGAATGTGAAAAGAAGAAATCCATCATCAATGTTTGTGTTAATTGTTTTTGCCATTTTCTATATCCTCCTAAAAAAATTATTCGCTGTCAGCTGTAAATGTTCCTGAAGTAATGTCGAATTTTCCTTTGACACGTTCTCCAACGTAGTTCACTGTAAATGGAATCTGATAACCGGATGTATCGCCGCCGTAGGATGTTGGCACAACATGGCAATCCTGCTTGTATGCTTCGTATTTACCGGCTGTTGCTTCTTTCCAGAGATGTACTTCAACTGCACTTGTTTTCAAATTATCGTCTTTAAGACGTTCGTCTACAATCTGCTGAAGCTTTTCGAACAGATCCGATGTGGTATCTGCATAGAACGGATCAGCGTCAGAAGAAGCTTCGTAGCCATTATGCTTAAATGTGGATTCTCCGAGAATGTTTTTAGATGTTTCAGTATCCGGATTGAGTTCTACGTTATACTCTTCCAGATCTTTTCCAAGACGCTCATATTTCGGTGTCAGTCCTCCACAGAGAGAACCTGAATCAACGTAATGAGCCATATATTTACGGTCAATTTTTCCTGTAACTGGCATAGAAATGTCCTTTCTGCCTATAACTTTTAAAAGGCTGTGTAGGTTAGCGACTATCTCTAATTGATAGCCGGTTGTTACTTGTTATATTACTTCATAAGTGTTTTCGTAGCGTACTGACAATGGCAATAACCAATCCTGTACGCCACTCTCCTGTGGCTCTAAACCATAGGAGTTATCGCGAGTAATGCGTTTTATCACTCGTCCCTGTGAAAGCTCTGGGAACGCATTTAAACGCGTCTCAGAGCCGTTTATGACAACTGGTTCCCGGCATATCCATTTACCGAGATTATCCAAAAATTTCTGAACAGATAGTTTCTGTCTCTCCTTGTCAGATGCCGTTCGGTATACCACATAAAACGGATACTGGCATATCTGGTGCATCACACCACAGACATCTTCTTTTTCTGAATAGATTAAAGCTCCATTATCTGCTGAGAACGCAATACCTGATTCCTTTCCGAGTTCTTCAAATTTGATTGTTTCATTTTCGTACAGTCCCGGATACTGGTTCAGAAGTGCTTTCATGGCATCTGTCAGAATCTCATACCCGGTTGCATCTTTTCCGATAGGCTTATCCGCCATGTCTACCACCTCCTGCCTGTGCTTTTACTTTGCGAATCCACGTGCTGCCGTATTGTCGTTTAGCAGCATCGAACCACTTTGCCTGTGCCTGTGGATGTGCCTGTCTGGCGTATTCAAGATTTTCCTTTGCGGCTGTCTGACCAGAAAACTGGCTGACGAGGACTTTCTTTGCTCCACGTCTTGCGTAGGGACTTCCGGTTGCTTCGTCAACCATTCCTTTTCCCTCATACAGAAAACGTCCGTAAGGAGCCGCCGCCGCACATACTTTCCCAGTTCCTTGCAAGGA
>ENA-OOXP01000216-OOXP01000216.1-human-gut-metagenome-genome-assembly--contig:-NODE-216-length-43260-cov-2.400926_pt1 | contig 43260 bp, 45 predicted proteins | sample MGYA00241591_ERZ501351 | MGnify/ENA primary metagenome ERZ501351 (study PRJEB25962, sample SAMEA1968361) | human gut metagenome | biome: human gut; feature: human-associated habitat; material: faeces...
TGTCAGCAGCCCGTTTCACGGTCTGCGTGTAGTTCCTTGTAAACTGACCTAAGCTTATCTTCAAATACTTTTACCACTGCCTGGGAACAGTTGCATGCTCCGGCAGCTTTTAAATCTGCAGCTTTTGCTGCGCGTTCTTCGATTGTCATATTCAGTACCTCTCTTATTTTATTCAATCTGGTAAAATTTTTTCAAAGGCTTCGCCTCAGTCTTAGCTGCTCTCTGAAAAAATTCCGGTATATTCTCCATATACCTGTAAATATACACAGGGAACAGACTGATGCCTGTTCCCTGCCTGTTAATTCCTATTATAACATAAATCTGTTAGAATCCCATCCACTTTTTCAGAATACCGGGACACATTCTTTTAAATTTGATACATTCTGAATCCTAGATCATCTCTAAAAATGCAGCAATTCGTGTATCCAGCTGTCCGATATCTGCCTGAGAATAATCGGTCTCTACATGGATATACGGAAGTCCTTTAGATTTTACAAATTTCTCAATGCTCTTTGCCTCAATATTGTAAGTATGACATGCCTGAAGTGTCATTTCTACTACACCCTCGATATTATACTCTTCAAGGAGTCTTCCCATCAGTTCAATACGGTTGTTATCTGGTGTCATAACGGAACATCCGATTGCAAGATATCTCTCTGCAATTGCTTTGTAGATGTCCTCTGCATCTTCATCGATGAGACGGTCAACAGATTTTGCACCTCCACAGTTTTCATAGACTACAACATTTCCACCGTGTTCTTCGATGGCTTTTACAACCTTCATCGGTGCACCGCTGCTTGGACATCCGGTTAAAAGGATACGTTTCTTTCTCTCTGGTTTTTCCCCTTCTTCGTATTCTTTCATCAGCTTTTCACGAAGAGCATCAATTTCTGCCGGCATCTTTTCTTTGTCGAATTTGAACTGGCTTCCATAGAGAACACCGAACAGCTGGGAACCGTTCATCGGAGCCGGATCATTTTTCATAACTTCGTAGAATTTCTTCAGTGCAATACGTCCCTGGTTGGATACATGAACAGCATGGCGCACTTTTTCTTCTGTGATCTCTACATTAAATGTCTTTTCCAGATATTCTTTGAAACGGATGATCTCTTTTGTCCACAGTTCCAGGGAATCTTCTCTCTGTGAGTTTGGAAGTTCCATGATATAGACATTTTTGAATTCTTTCATCAGTTCGTACATCTTTTTCTTTCCATCACAGGTTGTCTCTCCGACTACCACGTCTGAGAAATAGAAGAATGGACATTTGTCAGATACGGCAAAACCGTAACTTGCCTTTACCATCGGGCACAGATTCTTCGGCAGATCCTTTTCTGCGATCGGAATCGTTTCATCGGATGTAGAGCAAAGTCCTACGGTAACTGCTCCCATAGCCATTGCGATTTCCTGTGGGAAGTAGGTACAGTACGCACCTACAACCGGAATTCCTTTGTCCTTTACTTCTTTCATTACCAGGAAAGATCTCTGTCTCTGCTCTGCAAATTCTTCAAAAATCTCCGGCAGCTCTTTTACTAATTCCATTTTTATTTTCCTCCTTTATTGTATGCATTTTAAGCATTGAATACATATTTATCCAGACGGTCAAATGCTTCTTTCACTCTGGATGTCGGCAGTGCAAGGTTCATACGGATATACCATTCACCATGGAATGGCTTTCCGTTCTGCCAGAACACACCTGCTTCATATCCCATCTTCAGAACGTCTTCCAGGCTCTTATCATGTGCCTTGCACCATTCTTCACAGTTAACAAACAGCATATAGGTTCCCTGCGGTCTGGTTACGGAAACACCTTCAAAATGTTTGTCGATATAATCACATGCATAAGCGACATTTTCCCCGATCACTTCTCGAAGCTCGCCTACCCATTCCTGTCCTTCCGGTGTATACGCACCCATCAGTGCATGCATGGACAGCACATTCATCGAATTGTAATGGCAGAGGGAGGACTCTTTTAAAACTCTGTCTTTTAGGCGTTTGTTGTATATAATATGATAGCTTCCGATCAGTCCGGCAAGGTTGAAGGTCTTTGACGGTGCGTATAAAGCAATCGTTCTGTTTCTTGCATCTTCAGATACAGACTGGGTTGGAATATGCTCGTTTCCATATAAAATAATATCGGACCAGATTTCATCGGAAATGACGGTTACATCGTATTTTTTATAGATTTCCATTGCTTTCTCGATTTCCCAGCGCTCCCATACACGACCGGTCGGATTGTGCGGTGAACAGAAAATGGCTGCATGGATCTTGTTTTTCACGATCTTCTCTTCCATATCCTCAAAGTCCATCCGCCAGATGCCTTCTTCGTCCTTTTTCAGCGGACTGTGGATGATATGGTAGCCATTATTATTCAGTGTGCCGGTAAATCCAATGTAAGTCGGTGCATGGACAAGGACATTGTCACCCTGTGAGCAGACTGCGTGAAGTGCACTTGCCACGCCGCCTAAAACTCCATTCTCATAACCGATATGTTCTTTTTTCAGTCCGGTCACATGATTCCGTTCTTCATGCCACTTGATGATGCTGTTGTAATACTCATCTCTGGTAATAAAATATCCATAGGTCGGATGTTTCGCTCTTTCAATGATCGCTTCGGTGATCTTCGGGAGTGCCGGAAAATTCATGTCCGCAACCCACATCGGAATGTAATCCAGCCCTTCTCTTACTTCTACTTTTTTCCCCGGCCCAAGCATATTTGGAAGGATATCCACTGCAAGGGCATCTTTTCCTTTACGGTCAATAATACTTGTAAAATCGTACTTCATTTTTCTTTCTCCTCTGTTACATACATTTTTTTCTTTTAGTCATCATACAGGTGACATGCCACCTGGTGACCTTTGGATACTTCTTTTAATTCCGGACGGACTTCCAGGCAGATATCCATGCATTTGCTACATCTTCCGCAGAAACGGCAGCCTTTTGGTGGATCGATCGGGCTTGGCACATCTCCGGTGAGAAAATGACGTCCCCGGCTTTTTGCCAGATCCGGATCGGCGATCGGAATTGACTCCAGAAGTGCCTGCGTGTACGGATGATACGGCTTTTCATATAATTCCGCAGCCGGTGAAATTTCCACCAGCTTTCCAAGATACATCACTCCGATATTATCGGAAATATGCTTTACCATGGCAAGGTCATGGGCGATAAACAGCATCGTCAGATGCCGTTCTTTCTGCAAGGTCATCAGGAGGTTCATGATCTGCGCCTGGATAGATACGTCAAGTGCTGAAATCGGTTCATCACAGAACAGAAATTCCGGGTTAACTGCAAGTGCCCTTGCAATTCCGATTCTCTGGCGCTGTCCACCGGAAAATTCATGGACATTTCTGGTAGCATGCTCGGCATTTAAGCCAACCATCTCTAGAAGTTCCATCACCCGTTTCTGCTCTTCTTCTTTACTTTTTGTCAGATGATGGATCCGCATCCCTTCACTTACGATCTGATACACTTTCTGGTGTGGATCCAGCGAAGCATACGGATCCTGGAAAATGGTCTGCACCTTCTGTGTAAATGCATTTCTCTCTGCTTTACTCATCTGATGCACATCTTTTCCCTGATACAACACCTGTCCGTCTGTCTTCGTAAGGATTCCGGTACAGGTTTTCCCGCAAGTCGTCTTTCCACATCCTGATTCTCCTACGATTCCGAAAGTTTCTCCTTTATGAATCGTAAAAGACACGTCATCAACTGCCTTTAAAACACGCTTATGACTTGCCGGAAAATATTTTTTCAGATTTTTTACTTCTAATACAACTTCTTTTTCTATCATGCGTCTGTCCTCCCGAACGGAACACCGCTTCTGTCAGCACGTGGATCCATCAGCCAGCACGCAACGCTGTGCTCATCCGTAATGTGCGTAACTTTCGGTTTTTCTTCTTCACAGATTTTCATTGCATATGGACAGCGCGTGCAAAAACTGCAGCCTTTTGGCGGGTAGATCATATCCGGTATATTTCCCTCAATGGTATTTAAAATTGTTTTGTCTTCATCATCGATCCGCGGAACGGACTGGAGAAGTGCCCATGTATACGGGTGCTGCTGGTGATAAAAGATATCCCTTGCCGTTCCTCTTTCCACGATTTCTCCGGCATACATGACGATGATCTCATCAGCCATATCTGCAACCACTCCAAGATCATGTGTGATAATAATGATGGACATACCAAGCTTTTCCTGCAACTCTTCCATCAGCGCAATAATCTGTGCCTGTATTGTCACATCCAGTGCTGTTGTCGGCTCGTCTGCGATCAAAAGCTGCGGATGTGTCACCATAGCGCAGGCAATCATCACTCTCTGACGCATTCCACCGGATAACTCATGGGGATATTTGTTCATACACCCTTCCGGATCCGGAACCCCGGTCTGCTTCAGCATTTCCAACGATTTCTGATAAATTTCTTCCTTCGAAAGACTACTCTCGTGATTCTTCAGATTTTCTGCAATCTGCTTTCCAACCTTCATCGTCGGATTTAAGGATACCAGTGCATCCTGGAAAACCATCGAGCATTCTTTTCCACGGAAGGTATTCCACTCTTTTTCCGTATACCCGGTAAGCTCTTTTCCCTGGTAAATGATCTTACTTTCCGGCTTTACCTTTCCCGGTTTCTCGATCAGTCCCATCAGGGATTTGGCAGTTACGGATTTTCCACATCCTGATTCACCTACCAATGCAGTTGTCTTTCCTTTTTTTACATCAAATGAAATTCCTCTTACAGACTGTACTTCGCCTGCATATGTAAAATAGGATACAGATAAATTCTCTACTTCCAATAATTTTTCCATCTTCTATCCTCCAGGCTTACTTTACAATCTTTGGTTCCAGTGCGGTTCTAAGGACATCACCAAGTAAATTGAAACTCAGTACTGTACACAGAATCAGAACTCCCGGAAATACCGCAAGTCTCGGTGCATCCAGAATATGTCCCTGCGCACTCTGCAGCATACTTCCCCAGGAAGCTCTTGGAATCTGTACTCCAAGTCCAAGGAAACTTAAGGACGACTCCATCAGAATCGCATTGGCAATTCCAAGGCTTGCCGCTACGATGACCGGTCCCATAATATTCGGTACAATATGTTCCACTGCAATCCGGAAACTTCCGGCTCCCAGATTCCTTGCGGCGGTCACATAATCTCTTTCTTTGACAGACATGGTTTCCGCCCTTGTAATTCTCGCCACCTGTGCCCAGGAAAAAAGACTGAGTACCGCGATCAGAGTAAACAGACCCGGACGCAAGATCGTATTCAGTACAACCATCAGAAGCATACTCGGAAGTGCCAGGAAAATATCGGTGAAGCGCATCAGGAACATATCCACTTTTCCACCAAAATATCCAGAAGTAATACCGATTGCCGTTCCGAGGATTACAGTCATGATCATCGAACAAAAACCAACCGTAAGAGAAATACGTCCTCCGTAAAGTGCTCTGGTAAAATAGTCTCTTCCGTATTCATCTGTCCCGAAAATATGCTTTGCAGAGATTCCCTGCAGTTTTTCAGCAACATTGATCTTATTCGGATCATATGGACTAAGCGGTGCCAGAATGGAAGCTATGATAATGATCAGGAGAATAATGATACTCACCAGTGCAATCTTATTGGAAAAAAGCTCTTTTTTGATATCTTTCCACACACTGTGATCATATGAAATCAACTCCTGGGTTTTCTTTTTTTCAATTCGTTTAAATCTTGTATCAGTCATTTGCCATATCCTCCCTCTTGATTCTCGGATCTGCAAATGCATACAGAATATCTGCAATAAAGTTACCGACAACCAGAATAATTCCGGACAACATGACGTATGCCATAATCACCGGATAATCACGGACACCGATCGCAGTCATTGCAAGGGTACCTATTCCCGGCCATCCAAAAACACTTTCAATGATAAACGATCCACAGACTATGGATGCCAGATTCATTCCAAGCAATGTGATGATCGGAAGCAGTGTATTTTTCAAAATATGTCTTTTTAAAAGTTTTCCACCTGTCGTTCCTTTTGCTTTTGCTGCAAGAACGTATTCTTCTCCAAGCTGTCCGATCGTATTAGAACGGATATAGCGGATAAAGACTGCCAGGTTGGAAAGGCTCAGGGTGATACATGGCATGATCATATGCTTCACCGTATCCAGGAACGATTCATTTCCCACCGAATGCATCCCCGATGACGGAAGAATATGAAGCTTTGCTGCAAACACAATAATCAGCACCATTCCAAGCCAAAAAGACGGAATCGACATACCAATATAGGAAAGTCCACTGATGATATTATCAATCCAGGTATTCTTGCGGTATCCCGACCAGAGTCCGAGTGGGATTGCCAGAAGCACAGAAAGAACCAATGCGGCTCCCATCAGCTGCAGGGTTGCCGGAAGACGCTTGATGATCTGCTCAGATACGGAAGTATGGTTTGCAAGAGAAATTCCGAAATCTCCTTTCAGCACTTCTTTTGCCCATCCCCAATACTGCTCCGGCATACTTTTGTTAAGTCCGAGATTCTCTCTGATTGCTTCTTTTTCCTCATCTGACATCTGTTCATTCAAATACATACCGGAAATATCTCCCGGTGCTGCATAGATCACGGCAAATGAGAAAAAAGAAATCAAAATCGTGACAATAATCAGCTGAATCCCTTTCTTTACGAAATATTTTGCCATATTGCTTTTCTCCTTTAAAAGAGGGACCGGCACAAAGGTCATCTTGTGCTTCAGCCCCTCTTCGTCTGCTAAAATACGATATAATTAGTCTACTTTGATCTTCAGGTAATCAACGAATTCCGGAACAACCGGTACTGCATCCAGACCTGTTACATTTTTCTGAGATACCATCACATAATTGGTGTAAGTAAGTGGGTATTCCCAGTATTCTGATAAAGTCAGATCCTGCAGATCATTTGCAAGCTGCTTTGCTTCGTCTTTGTCTGCTGCTGCGTTTACCTTTGCTGCAAGCTGTCCGGCTTCATCACTGAATCCCCATGCTTTGGAGCTGCTGTTGATGTAGCTGTAAGCCTGTCCAAGACTGCTTCCACGCTCAGAATCCCATCCATTTGTACCAAGATCCCACTGATCTTCTTCCCCTGACTGGAACATAATTGCGAAGAATCTCTGGAAGAATGCGTTGGAATCCAGACCTTCTACATCAAGCGTTACGCCGATTTCTGCGAGCTGCTGCTGAAGAACTGTTGCAACTTCTTCCATGTTCGGACGGTCTGCATTGTAAACATATTTCAGAGTTGTTCCTTCGATTCCTGAAGATTTGGCAAGTTTCTTTGCTTCTTCAAGATCCTGCTCGTAACCTTTGCAGTCTTTGTTGTAAAGAGACTGATCTGGTGTCAGAAGACTGTTTGCAACCGTTGCAAGTTCGTCACTTCCGTATGCGGTATCGATGATCTCATCTGCATTGATTGCAAGGAAGATCGCTTTTCTTGCATCTTCTGTAAGTTTGTCTTTTGCAGGTCCGTAAGGATTGATCTGCAGGTAATTCAGTCTTGCTTCTGAGAAGGAGCTGATATTGTAATTATCGTCACCTTCATATTTTTTCAGTTCTTCCGGAGTTGTAATTCTCATGTAAGAGATTTCTCCGTTTTCAAATGCAACCTGTTTGGTGCTTCCGGAACCGATCGTCTTCATAACAACTTTCTTAACGCTCGGTGTTTCTCTGTAATAATCATCACGTGCAGTATATACGATACTGTCATCATTGATCTCTGCTACCGTGTAAGCTCCGGAAGTAGCCATATCTGTGGAATTAAAGTATCCGCTTCCTTCTACTTTTGTATAATCATTGTCAAATGCGTGTGACGGATAAATCATCATTCTGCCAATTGCTGCTGTATAAGTTGCATATGGTTCAGGAAGGACAATTTCCAGTGTCTTATCATCTTTTTTGTTAAATACAACTTCCTGTTTATTGATTGTATTATAAGAAGATTTTCCACCAGAATTTCTTCCGGCATAATTCATTGTAAATAAGATATCATCTACAGTAACCGGTTCGCCATCGCTCCAGTTTGCTTTCTCATTCAGATGAATGGTGTATGTTTTGGCATCTTCTGAAATATCAAGCTTATCTGCCAGATAATATTCGATTCCATCCTTTGTTTCTACAAATAATGGTTCAAAGATCGGACGAACCAGAGAGGTCTGGTCATCACTGGCTGTACTTGGCTCCAGAGATGTTGGCATATAATTCAATGCAACTGTAAAAGTCCCATCACTTTTTGCCTCTTTCTTCGTGTCTTCTGTCTTTGCGCTGCTGTCTTTCTTGTCGGAACTTCCACCACATCCGGCAAGCATACCGACTGCTAAAATTCCTGCACACAATAATGCGAGTGCTCTTCTTTTCATTTTCATTTTTCCTCCATGGTATTTTCCTTAAGTTGTTCTGTCTGTGTATCCCCTCGTTAACAACTCTTCAAAAATACTACCAAAATGTTTTTTCCTTTGCAAATTGCTTTTTTCTATCAATTTTTGTACTTATTGCTATCGTTTATCAATAATTCCAGAAAACGCTGATTTCCCGTTATTTTTATATCTTTTAACAATTTATTGCTTTTATCTATAGTAAAAAATATAACTTTTTTACAATTTCTTTTACCTTTTTTGCAATGTGTATTGTATAATGATTACAAAAGATTTGTTAAATTTTATTCAATATGAAAGGTTTATAAATGAAAAAATTATATGAGCAAAGCCCTGAAATGCAGCTGTCCGGCAAATGCCAGCTGCGCCATGTAAAATGCACGCACCACAAAGGATATCTGATGGAAGATTTTTCCATGATCAAAAGCGGATTTTATGAGATCAGCTTTTGTAAAAGCGGAGATTTTCTGTTCCGCATCGGTCAGAAACGGCATTTTATTACAAATGGCGATATTCTGGTTATTCCACCGGATATTCCACACTACTTTACTTCCAGTGATCTCGTTGCAAACTATTATGATTTTATCACTGTATGGCTGGAAAAATCATATATTTCCAATCTGAAAAGCCAGCTTCCGGCCCTTAAGGAATCTGTTTTCAATATTGACACACCTCATCTTCTTCATACTACCAATAAGCTGTGTAATTTTGAGGAAGAATTTGAAACCTTTTACCGGGAATATGCTTCTTATGGGGAGCTTTCTGAAACCTATGCCTGTGGTGCATCCACCTGTCTTCTGGTAAAAATCATTAACTATGCCCTGAAATATTCCAACGAATTTATTGAGATTGAATCCGATCAGACCAATCAGATCGTCCGCTATCTGGATCAGCATTTTCTGAAAGAAATCGGCGTGGAGGATCTGGCGCGTACTTTCCACATGAGCAAGAGCAGTCTGAACAAATTTTTTCAGAAACAACTGAATACGACCTGTCATCAGTATATTTTAAAGAAACGGCTGGCACTTGCGGTCACGCTGATCCGGCAGGATGTTCCGCTTAAAACGGTTGCTGTCCAGTCCGGTTTTGGAGACTATTCTTCATTTTTTCGTGCTTTTAAGAAAATGTATCATATTTCCCCGACCGAATGTCAGGCAGACAATGAAAAACTGAAAAAGATCAAACATTAGCCGGGAGAATGACTTGTCTGAATAGTGTAGACATGCAAAAAACTTCGGATATTCTGGATTTTCGCCAGTGATCCGAAGTTTTTCTTGTTTAATATTTCTTTTTTTGATTGTCTTTATTTCACCAGATGTACTTCTGCCTTCTTCTCATTCAGCTTCTGTGCAGTCTCATGCTCATTGACATAGATACTGATATGTTTTTCTTTACCGGCAGTATCGTAATCTTCTGCAGTAAATACATGTCCGTCAATGATCACCTTTGTTCCATACGGAATCTCATCCGGGTCAACCGCAATGGTCTGCCCTTCAACAACCGGAGTTCCGGTTGCTTTGACTTTGCTTGCCTTCGCACGGCAAGTCTCGCAGGAACAATAATAATCAATGGTATACTCACCAATACTGTCTCCATACTGTTCGGCTGTAGCGTTCTGTTCGTTCACATCCGTGCCTTCCAGATTATAATTTTCTTCCAGGATTCTGGTTGCCCAGACAGCTTCCGGAATATATACCGTTCCGGAAATGATTCCCTGGTCTTCATTTGCAGCTTCGATGGTCTTTCCGTCTCCTGCATACATCACAACATGATGGACATAACCATCTTTTGCATAGAAAATCAAATCCCCCGGCTGTGCGTCTTCAACCGGAATCTTGGTTCCATACTGGCTCTGATCTTCGGCTACTCTTGGCAGATTATAGCCAAAAGTCTTATAAATCTGCTGTACAAATCCGGAGCAGTCCGCCCCTTCTGTCAGGCTTGTACCGCCCCATACATAAGGATTGCCAATGAACTGTGCGGCAAAATCCAGCATTGCCTGGCGGATCGCATTCCCCGGTGTTCCCGGCTTTACAGAAGCATAGCTATAATAAAGTGCCCGGTTATCTTCCGGTGCGATCAGTTCTGTAGCTGTCTGGTAAGCACCTTCGCCTGCTGCTTCTACCTGCGCTTTTACTTCATCCCCAGTCTGAACAGCCTCTTTAGAGACAAACCCTCGGACATCCCCGGACTCCACATAGATCCAGTCTTTCTCTGCATCCGCAAGGATATAACACAGATTACCCTGGGACATGGTTCCGATCACACGTGACTGTACATTTGCCTCTTCCTGGATTGCTACAGTTCCATCCGACTTTGATGCATCTGCCAGTGCGTATTTTTTCGTAGCCAGTGTCTGATTTACGGTTGCACGTACATAGGTAAATGCCTGATTTTCATTTGCCGGAACCGTTTCTTTTGCAAGGGATGCTGTCCCTTCGATTCCAGTATATGCAGTCTTGGCTTTTTTTGCAGCTTTTTTTGCCTGCTTCTGGTATCCACTCAACAATACCTGTGCTGCATCTCCGGTATAAAGCTCGGATTCTTTTACAAATCCTCTGACCTTTCCGGATTCTACATACAGCCATCCATTCTTTTCTTCTTTCAGAATGTAGAGAAGTCCATCCTGTGAAATTTCTCCGACAGAACGCACCTTTTCGGTCAACTGCCGGGATGCAAGGGATGCATTTAAAGTATCATCCTGCAATGCTGTAGCAGTATCCGAGTTTAAGGATGACTTCTTTCCCGAAGTGTCTGCTGTGTTTTTTAATGTCCCGGCAGAAAATGTATTAAGCTGTACTTTCTTTGCTGTTTTCGTCTTTTTCGCAGAAGATTTCGTCTTTGATTTCTTCGCCTTTACAGAAGTTTCCTTATGAAACAGTTTTTTAGCATCAGCTGTTGCTTCCTGAATATCACTTTCTGTCCGATCAGTATCAACGGCTCCACTGATATCCTCCGGAATTGCCTCACGTATGCTGATCTTTGTCTTTGCAAATGCATATTTTCTCGCAACTGTCCAGAAACGGAAATCTTCTTCGTATTCCGGAAGACTGACGATCTGCTGTCTCTTGACCAGTTCTTCATTGGTCATCTTGTGTTCACTATCCTGCGCATTTTTTTCCTGCTCCTGCGCTTTGTTTTCTTCTGAGTCTTCTGTCTGGTCTTCCGAAGGCTGCTGTTCATTGTTCACATTGCCATCTGAAGGCTGCTGTGGTGTATCCGGATTGACCGGATCTGTCGGTTGCTCCGGCGTAACCGGCACATCTGGATTAGCCGGGATTACTTCTACTTCATCTCCTGTTATCGGATCAACCTTCCATCCTGTTTTCGCTGCATCACGCAGACCGGTATCTTCCAGATATCCAGTCTCTTCATTGTATCTGATTTCTTCATTATGAATCATCTCCAGGACAAGATCTGATACTTCTGTAAGTGTATCACGCCCATCAATGGATTTTGCCTGTAATTTTTCTCCATTTTCTGATTCATTAGAAGTAACCTCTGTAAGACTGCCCTCTGCCGCCCAAGCTGTTGCCGGAGCGCTGAAAGTAAGTCCGAAAACAAGTAATCCTGCGAGAATTTTTGTTCCTGTCATTTTTGCTACCTGTATATTTCTATATTTCAAAATCTGTTGCTCCTTCTTACAAATTCTGTAAAACGCAGTCCTTTTAGTCGAAACGCGACATTTTTATTTTACTACTCTTTGACAAAACCGTCCATATTTCATTAAAAATATTTCTGATAAAATTTTTCAAACTCAGAGAGTAATTTCTTTCGGAAAATATTTTGGTAAAATGAAAAAAAGGAAATGTCCTGACATATTTTACGTCAGAACATTTCCCTATTTTTATGGCTTTAGATAAACTCCGAAAGAACAAATTATCCTTCGCTTAATTTTTATTTAACCAGATATACTTCTGCATTCGTCACGCCGAGAGCAAGTGCTTCTTCATGGCTGTTCACATAGACATCAATGTGGTTTTTCTTGATCGCACCACCACAGTCTTCAGCAGTAAATACATGTCCGCCGATGATGACTTTTGTTCCGTAAGGGATTACACTCGGATCCACCGCAATGGTCTGTCCCTCAATGACCGGGGTTCCGGTTGCTGTGATCCCGTCTGCTTTGTTACAGCAGATTTCACATGCACAGTAATATGTAATCGTAAAATTGCCAAGATCTGCGCCGTACATCTCTTCTGTCGCATTGACTGTTCCGATTCCGCCACCTGCGACGGTATAATTATCGTCCAGAATCCGGGTCGCCCATACTGCATCTTTGTCGTAAACAGTTCCGTAAATAATTCCAACATCTTCATTTGCAGCTTCGATCGTCTTTCCATCTCCGGCATACATCACAACATGATATACATAACCGTTCTTTGCATAGAAGATCAGGTCTCCAGGCTGTGCGTCTTCTACTGGAATCTTGGTTCCATACTGGCTCTGATCCTCGGCAACACGTGGAAGATCATATCCGTAAGCCTTGTAAATCTGCTGTACAAATCCGGAACAGTCTGCTCCGTTTGTCAGACTGGTTCCGCCCCACACATAAGGATTACCGACAAACTGGGATGCATATTCAATCATTGACTGGCGGATTTCACCACTCGGCGTTCCTTCTTTTGTAGAAGTCAGCGTATAGTAAAGAGCTTTATTATCTTCCGGATCCATGTTTTCCTCTGCCATTGAATAGGCATCAGCTCCTCTTTCTGTCACCTGTGCTTTGGTTTCAGCGTCTGATTTCAAATACTTCTTTTCCGCAAAGCCTCTGACATCTCCGGATTCTACATAAACCCAGTCTGAATCCTCATCTGCGAGAATGTAGCAGAGCTCTCCTGCTGTCATTGTTCCGACAACTCTGGAATCCGCATTCTTCTCTTCTTGAATATTCAGGGTTCCTTTTTTATCGGTATCTAGCTGATCGCTTACCAGTGCCGGTTCTTTATCTGCAACCGTCTGCTTCACCGTCGCGTGGAGATAGGTATATGCCTGATTATCTTTTGCATCTATCAGTGCCTGTGCCGTCTTTGCGATTCCCTCGATTCCGGTGTAGTCTTTGTTTTCTTTGGAAGCTTTTAACCTGGCCTGTGTCTGATAGACATCCAGAAGTTCCTGTGCCGCATCTTCCGTATAAATTTCAGACGCCTTTACAAATCCCCTGACATTACCGGATTCCACATACAACCAGCCATTGTCTTCTTCTTTCAAAATATAAAGAAGCCCGTCCTGCGAAATCGTTCCGACCGAGCGGACCTTTTCTTCCATCTGCTGTGCTGCCAGGTCAGCAGTCACTTTTGCCGCCTGTTCTTCTTTCTGCTTCTGCAGATCCTTCTCAGCCTGCCTTGCTGCTTCAGCTCTTTTTCCAGCTTTCAGATTGGTCTGATTCGACGCCTCTGTCTTTAATTTCGCTGATGAAAAAATGTTGAGTCCGGTCAGTTTGATCTGTGTAGATTTTTTTACACCTTTTGTCGTTTTTGTACGTTTCACTTTTTTCGTGTTGTATTTTTGATTCTCTATATCAAATCCGGCTCTCAGCTCTTTTGCATCTTTTTTTGCCGCTTCAAGCTCTGCTTCTTTGGCTTCCTCGGAAGTATCTGCCCTGCCATCTGCAGCTTCCGGAATTTCCTCCCGTACATTGATCGCTGTTCTGGCAAATGCATATTTTCTTGCCACAGTCCAGAAACGGAAATCCTCTACCATCTCTGGCTGCTTCACAATCTGCTGACGGCTGATCAGTTCAGAATTACTGACTGCAGTTTTTGATTCGTTCTGACCGACTGCTTCTTCTGCTTTGCTGATCTCCTGTGTATGGTCGATCTCACTTCCCGGAATTGGGTCGGTCTTTGTATCTTTCCGGTCTTCGGAAGAATCTGCCTTATCAGTATCCGGTGTCTGAATCGGATCTTTTGAATCGGATTTGCCGGAATCCGGGCTATCCGGATTTTCCGGAGTGCCTGGTTTTTCCGGTGTCTCTGGAGTTCCCGGAGTGTCCGGTTTTTCTGGAGTCTCTGGAATTTCTGGATTCTCCGGGGTTTCCGGAGTGCCTGGTTTTTCCGGTGTCTCTGGAGTTTCTTCATTTCCAGGATTGTCCGGTATGGCTGGTGTCTCCGGAACATCCGGTGTCTCTGTCAGGCGTTCTCCTGTCTCCGGATCCACTTTCTGACCAGTCGAGGTATCTTCCAGATAGCCGGTTTCATCATTCAGCCTGACTGCTCCTCTTTCCATCATTCCCCGTACATAATCAGATACACTCACAAATACTTCCGATCCATCTGTCTTTTTTGCCTGCACTGTATTCTCTGCTACAACGGCCGTTTCTCCATCATCGGCAAATACCGCCATTGGCGAACCAAGAGCCATTCCAAATGCCAGAAGACTTGCCAATGTCTTTGTCCCGATCCTTTTTGATACAAATTTGTTCCTAAACTTCAATAATTGATCCTCCTCTCGTAAATAGACTATAAGTTGTATGTTAATTTTTGAAGTTTTCAAAAAATTCTTCTTCGCATTAACAATTGCATTAATAAAATGTATGAAACATTAAATTTATGGGTTCCATTCCTCTTTTATTTGATTATTTTTAATTATAGCATAAATTCAACCATATGTGGTGTTTTTTTAGTAAAAATACACAATTTCTACATTTATGGTTCCAGTTCATATTACTTTGTCAATATGTTACCTTGTTATGATCTGGATGATCGTCTTATCCGTTTCACGCATTCCCTTCTTTGCAAGCTCTCCGATATTGCGGATTGTATTTTCTACACCTTTTTCTACAAGTCCGTCTCCGCCATAGAACTGCTTTCCTATCTTCTCTTACCAGTTTCCAGTCATAATATCCGGTTGGTACTCAATCTGTGACACGATCTGTGAGGGCGTATATTTCCAGATTTTCTCTCCTGTATAATCTGCCGCCACAAACATCCCAAAGATAAGGAAACTGATAAACATCCGCGCAAAGAAACTGCTTCCGCCATTTTCTTCTGAAGAATGTTCTCCATATAATCCCCTGTATACATGCTGATACCTTGGATGCACCGCCGGGATACTGCCTTTTCTCCATTTTTGACGTGACATCCTAAGCAACTCCTCGCGGCGTTCCTGTGATTCGTTCATTCCAATCTCTCCCTTCTGCTAAAGCATCCAATTAAAATGAATGTGCCTCGGTGCATTCTACGCCGAACGCAGTTACTTGCAACATTCTTCTTTGCGCGAGTGCGCATCTTTGGCAGGTAGTTCTTTTCATTTACCAGAAAGTTCTTTCCCAATTTCAGGCAAACAAAAAGGACATATACCTCTACCTCAGTATATGTCCCACATCTTTTCACATATGCAATTTTTACCGTTTTGCCATCTCTTCCATGATGTCATCCCAGGTGATCCCCCGTTCTGCCATCAGCACCATCATATGATACAGGAAATCACACATTTCATATTTGACTTCTTCCTGGTTCGGATTCTTCGCCGCAATGATGATCTCGGCAGCCTCTTCTCCAACCTTCTTCAGAATTTTATCAATACCTTTTTCAAACAGATAGTTCGTGTAAGATCCTTCCTTTGGATGCTCTTTGCGATCCATGATCGTATGATACACGCTCTCGAATACCTGCTGCGTATTGATTTCTTCATACTGATCCCCTACGATTGGCTGGAAGAAGCAGGTCGGATTGCCGGTATGACATGCTGCTCCTACCTGATCGACTTTTGCAAGCAGGGTATCTTTGTCACAGTCGATGGTCAGGGATTTGACATACTGAAAATGTCCGGATGTCTCCCCTTTTGTCCAGAGACTCTGTCTGCTCCGGCTGAAATAGGTCATCCGTCCGGTTTTCACTGTTTTTTCAAATGCCTCCTGATTCATGTATGCCACCATCAGCACTTCGGACGTCTTATAATGCTGTGTGACAACCGGAAGTAATCCATCGGAATTTAATTTAAATTCGGAAAAATCCATCAGACTCTCAAAGGATGTCATACGAATTCCTTTCTGGCTGCACTCTTCTTTGAAATCAGCACAATTGATTTTTCTCTGACTCACATACATTCCAGAAAGTCCTTTCACACCCGGGCATTCCAGGATCTTAAAAAGCTCTTCCTTTTCCAGTGTATCGGTCACAACCACACACGGAATATCTGTAATATTTACAACGGAATTCAGATCCAGACGGTGCATAAATACAATCTGGCTACTGTAAGTCTGGATCAGATGCTGCTGCTTAAATAATGCATCAAAGTCATTCAGTGACACCGCGATCTTCTCTTTTCCAAACCGCTTTGCCACCTCTTCGATCAGTTTCTGTGAATCCGGCTTTGAAAAATTCAGCATGGCACGCTTTGCACCGGTGTAGAGGATTTTCTTTACATCCTCCTGCCGCTTTACATTTCCTCCGGCAACCATCGGGATCCGAATCACGCGGTTGATCTTTTTCATCAGTTCAATGGACTCATCATGATCCTGGTCCGTACTTGACAGGTCAAATACCAGAAGTTCATCCGCCCCGTTATTGCTGTACTCTTTTGCCAGCGCGATCACATCTTCAGATACAATTGTCGGGTCATCAAACCATTTTACCGCCTTCCCTCCAAGGATAAAAATGCAGGGAATCAATCTTTTATAACTCATACGAGAAACTCCTTTTATCTTTTTACAGACTGCCTTTTGTAGACCACACTTCTTTCATCCGTGGTTCTTCGGATACAGCCATATCAAGCGCTTTTCCAAATGCTTTAAATAACGCCTCTGCCATATGATGGTTGTTGCCGCCATCCAGAACTTTCAGGTGCAGGTTCATTGCACCGCTGTAGGAAACAGCATAGAAAAATTCTTTTACCATCTCCGTGTCCAGTTCTCCTAATTTGTCACAGGTAAATGTGGCGTCAAAATTCAGATATGGTCTTCCGGAAAGGTCGATTGCCGAAAGCACCAGCACCTCATCCATCGGAAGCATAAAATGTCCATACCGCTTGATTCCTTTTTTATCTCCCAGTGCTTTTGCAATGGTCTGCCCCAGCACGATTCCGGTATCCTCGATCGTGTGGTGGCTGTCTACCTCCAGATCTCCGGCAACTTTGACAGTCAGATCAAAAAGTCCATGTCTTGCAAAGCCGGAAAGCATATGGTCAAAGAAACCGATACCAGTAGAAAGGTCAGTCTTTCCTGTTCCGTCCAGATTCAGTGTCATCTCGATCTGTGTCTCTTTTGTCACACGACTGCAGGATGCAACTCTGCTCTCCATCTTTTAGTCCTCCTCTTCAAAACGTACATGGATCGAATTGGCATGCGCAGTCAGCTGTTCCGCTTTTGCAAAGCTTTCGATATCCTTATGTACCTTCTGCAGTGCTTCTCTTGAATAAGAGATGATACTGGATTTCTTAATGAAATCGTCTACAGAAAGCGGGGAAAAGAATTTAGCGGTTCCGTTAGTCGGAAGGATATGGTTTGGTCCGGCGAAATAATCGCCCAGTGGCTCGCTTGCATATTCTCCGATAAAGATAGCTCCTGCATTGCGGATCTTGGTCATCACTTCAAATGGATTTTTTGTCTGGATTTCCAAATGCTCGGATGCGATCTCATTTGCCACGTCGATCACATCTTCCATCGTATCGGCAAGCAGAATATATCCGTAATTATCCAGAGATTTGGAAATGATCTCTGCTCTTGAAAGTTCTTTTAAGAAACCATCTACCTGATCGGATACCTCATGTGCCAGCTTTTCACTTGTCGTAACAAGAATTGCGGAAGCGAGCTCATCATGCTCTGCCTGGGAAAGCAGGTCTGCCGCAACATATCTCGGATTAGCTGTCTCATCTGCCACAACCAGGATTTCACTTGGTCCTGCAATGGAATCAATGCTGACATGACCGTAAACTGCTTTTTTTGCAAGTGCTACATAGATATTTCCAGGTCCTACGATCTTGTCAACCTTCGGGATACTCTCTGTTCCGTAAGCAAGCGCTGCAATTGCCTGTGCACCGCCGACCTTGTAGATCTTATCCACACCAGCTTCTTTGGCTGCAACCAGTGTATTCGGACTTACTTTTCCATTTTTTCCAGGAGGCGTTACCATGATGATCTCATCCACACCGGCAACCTTTGCCGGCATCACATTCATCAGTACCGAAGACGGATAAACTGCCTTTCCTCCCGGCACATACACGCCGACTCTGTGAAGCGGAGTGATCTTCTGTCCAAGAATGGTTCCGTCCGGTTTACTGTCAAACCAGCTGTTCTGACGCTGTTTTGCATGATAACTTTCGATATTGTCTTTTGCTTTGCGGATGACTGTAAGAAGTGTATCATCAACCTGCGCATATGCTTCTTCAATTTCTGCATCTGTGACTTCAATCGTATCTGCAGTAAGCTCTGCCCCATCAAATTTGGCAGTGTATGCAAAAACTGCCGCATCTTTTTCTTCTTTTACTTTATCTAAAATTTCTTTTACGCTTGCCTCATACTGTCCATAATTGTTCGGACTTCTTTTCAGCAGATCTTCCAGCAGATTTTTCTTTGTATCGCTGTTCAGCTTTTGTATTCTCATGTGCATTAAGCCTCCCTTTTTAATATACTTCTGAGTTTATAAAGAAGTTCCTTGATCCTGTCATTTTCCAGACGCATGCTGACCGGGTTTACGATCATACGCGCTGATAACGGGCAAACCTCATCGAGAACTACAAGTCCGTTCTCCTTCAGGGTGGATCCGGTTTCCACGATATCCACGATCACCTCTGAAAGGCCAACGATCGGTGCAAGTTCAATCGAACCGTTCAATTTGATAATCTCTACCGTCTGGTGTCTGGTATTATAAAAATAATCCTTTGCAATATTCGGATATTTTGTTGCCACGCGGATCAGTTCGTGATTCTCCAGATATTTTTTCGCATCTGCCGGTCCGCATACGCACATCCTGCATTTACCAAAACCAAGATCCAGTACCTCATGTACCTTCTTTCCCGCTTCCAGAATCGTGTCTTTTCCGACCACGCCGATGTCCGCCGCACCATATTCTACATAGGTCGGTACATCCGGTCCCTTCGATAAGAAAAATTTGAGTTTTAATTCTTCATTCACAAAAATCAGCTTTCTGGAATTTTTATCTTTCATTTCCTCACAGGTGATCCCCAGTTCTTCCAGAAGCTCCAGTGTCTGTTTTGCGAGCCGCCCCTTACAGAGCGCAAATGTCAAATATCTTGTGTCTTTCATCGTCTCACCCCTACCCTACAATTTTCTCTTCGCCGGTCATCAGGTTCACCATCTGCACATCTCCTTTGCTGCGAAGATACAGCATGCTTCCTGCAAGACTGCGTTTTCCATAATCCACATAGAATTCCAGCGACTTATCCGATGCTTTCTGAAGGATCTGGGTATTCTTGTCCTTCCCTCTGAATTCCATGGCAAGCTGGATTGCATCCTTCAACCGTTCTTTATCATATAAGATCAGGGAACTCTTCTCGCCACTTGAGATCTGGATCTTCTGGCGGGAAAGTGCGCTCATCAGTTCATCTACTACGATCGCAAAACCGATCGCCGGCTCTTCTTTTCCAAACTTTTCAACCAGGTGGTCATAACGTCCGCCTTTTACAATGGCATCCCCGGTCCCAAAAGTGTATCCCCGGAAGATAATACCGGTATAATATCCGTAAATTCCGCTCATGCTCAGATCAAACGTAATATACTGTTCCATTTTGTAGACAGATAAGATCGCGTAGATTTTTTCGAGACGCCGGATTGCTTTCATCGCTTTTTTGCTTGGCGCTACCTTTTTCGCCTCCTCCAGGATCTCCACACCACCGACCATCTCTGAAAGTGCAGAAAATGCTTTTCTTGACACCGGTTTTGCATCAGCCTCTTCTAAAAGTTCGTCTGCACCGAAAAAGTTCCGGTTGTTAATCAACTCACGCAGACGTTCTTCTGTCTCATCATCAATCTCGGATTCCTCGATCAGACTCTGAAAAAAGTCTACATTTCCTATACTGATCTGAAATTCTTCCAGTCCGGCATTCTTCAGACAGTCAATGACAAGTGCCAGCATCTCCGCATCAGCATCCGCCGCATCCAGTCCGATCATCTCCGCGCCCATCTGGGTACTTTCCTTTAATCGTCCCTGATAACTGGAATGATTGATAAATGTATTCCCCATATAGCAAAGCCTTGCCGGGAGCTCATCATCCTTAAATAAAGTTGCCGTCGCACGTGCGATCTGCGGAGTGATATCCGGTCTTAACACCAGTGTGTTGCCGTCTCTGTCAAAAAATTTATATAATTCCCTTGAAGGAATGGTTCCGATCTCTTTTCTGAATACATCAAAATATTCATACATAGGAGTCTGGATATCATGATATCCGTACAAATGCAGAGTCTTATGAAGTCGGTTCTGAAGTGCCAGCTTTTTGGCGCATTCTTCATGATAAATGTCTCGGACCCCTTCGGGTGTATGTAATAACTGCTCCATAGATTGTAACTCCTCTTTTTTGTTTATTTGTCACTTTAGTATGTTACCATATTAAAACGTGACCTTGTTGTATTATACGAACTTTGACGCGGCTTGTCAAGCCTGCATACTCAGAAGTTCTATCCTGCTAATCTCTTTTCCATGCTTCTTATCTTTCTTCCCGGTGATCCAGATCCTTCTGGAGCATCTCCAGATACGGAACGAATACGCCCTGCCTTAGCTGCATAAAATATTCCTCATCCAGTTCTTCAAAGCGTACGCTTTTCCGTCCGCCCTGCTTCATCCGCTCCCAAAACACTTCTATTTCTTCAAAACGCATGTAATAAAGCAGGTTTTTTGTACTGTAATAGATAAGAAAAAAGGAAATTCCATCCTGTTTTTCAAAATCCCGCATAAAGTTCATCTGGTGTTCATGGATATTGTGTAGTGGAAAGGTATCCATACTGCACTCTTTTGCGTCAAAACATACGGGAATTCCCTGTACTGCTCCAATATAATCGACCGTACTGCGCTGGTCAAAATAGGCCAGCGTGATCTGGCGGTGATCTTTGTCCATTCGTACCGGAGTGATCGGTGTCGGGATTTTCTGAATGAGCGCCAGTCCCTGCTGCTGATAGCGTTCATTCGTCCGGTTAATAAAATCCTCCAGGGTTGAACCTCTTAGCCCTCTTGAATTCCAGGTTCCCATTCTAATCCTTCTCCTTTTATGATGGTTGTAAATCCTTCCGGAAGAGGCGCGGTAAGCTCCTTTTCCGATACCTTTGCAAGCGCATCCTCTCTTTTCGGGAACTGCATTTTCCATGCATGTAAAAGTTGATATTTTAACGCATACTTTTTCCTGAAAATAGAATTGACCTTTGGATTACCATACTTGCTATCCCCGATGATCGGATGACCGGTCGAAGACAGATGTGCACGGATCTGATGGGTCCGTCCCGTGATCAGATGCACCTTCAGAATCGTCTGCTGACCATTATCCGCAAGCGGAATATACTCTGTGGCTATCGGCTTTGCCTCGCCTTTTGCTTCTTTCAGAATTTTCACCTGATTGGTCATCTCATTTTTCAGAAGATATCCTTCGATCTTCTGACGGTCTTTTATCACCCCATCCACGATCGTGAGATAATATTTTTTCACGGTCCTGTCTCTTAAAATCTCGCTGAGCTGCTGTAATCCCGCAAGGCTTTTCCCTGCGGTTACAAGACCACTGGTATTCCGGTCCAGGCGGTTACAGACAGATGGGCGGAAAGTAGCAAGCTCAGCTAGTTTCAAATCGCCTTTTTTCAGCAGATAAGCGATCATATATTCATTCAGGGAAAGGTCAGACGGTGCTGCTTTCTGGGAAAGCATGCCTGATGGTTTGTTCAGGATCAGAATATCCGGATCCTCATAGATTACCGACAGCCGGATGCTGCTTTCCATTGCCCGTGCAAGATCTGCCGGAAGCTGCTTTTCTGCTCCCGGTGCCCCTGCGAATTTCTGCCAGGTATCATCTGAGAGAAATACTTCAACCTGGTCTCCTTTTGTCAGTTTTTCATTTCCCTGTGCTTTTTTCCCGTTTAACTTGATGTTCTTTTTCCGCAGCATCTTGTAAACAAAGCTCATCGGCGCATTACTTAAATATTTTCCAAGAAGCTTGTCCAGACGCTGTCCTGCTTCATTTGACGAAATGGTTATTTTCTGCATGCTTTTAATTCCTCCTGCCTTTTACAGTGAAATGTCCAGAAGGAGTCCTTTGATCATCTCTTCGTGTTTTCTTGTATCCTGCTGTTCTACAGAAGCAATGTTGTTCATTCCCTCGGCGCGGGTCAGAAATGCTTTGTAATCATGGAAAAGCTTGACCACCACCTTGTCGAACTGGTTCTGCTTCATAATGGATTTGATATGCTTTGCGGCATAGTCCACATCCACTTTTTTCACCGGCACATAGCCACAGATCGTATTGTTGTAAATTGCAACAGCTGCTACCGGCATTGCCTTTTTCTCACTGGTGATCACAAGATCGTATGCAACGGTAAGTTCTTCGGTGACAGCCGAGATTTCAAGCTCAGTTGCCTCATCGATGGAATCATGCGGCATGACCATGATCAGATTGACCAGGATCCGGCTTGCCGGAAGACATCCGAGTACCGCTACTACAGTGAGCAGATTGAGCTTTGTCTTTGTTGTTACATAACCGACGATCACCAGTGCGGCAACCAGTCCAAAAGAGACAACAGCTTCCAGTATCAATAATCGTTTTCTTCTGCGCAGATAACCTGCATCTCCTTTTTGTATCTTCATCTTGTCTTTCGCTTACTCCTTCGTTATTTTCTCCATCATTGACATGGCTTTTAAGATCATTCCATGCGGAAGCACTTTGGTTGCAGCTTCTGCCCCTTTCATTGCCGTGCCATATACAGAAACCTCTTTTTTGTATTTGGCATCAATGAGCGCCTGCTTTACAACCTGTACCGGATCTGCCATCACAGCCTCTTTCATGCCACCGGGCAACTTCCCTGACACTTCAAAAAACGGGGTGTCCACAGGTCCCGGGCAGACCGCTGTGACGAAGATTCCTTTTTCCTTAAGTTCAGCTGCAAGGCTTCTTGAAAAGCTCAGTACATACGACTTTGTCGCTGCATAAACTGCGAATTTTGCCTGCGGGCAAAAAGCTGCTGCGCTTGCCAGGTTGATGATCCTGGTCCCTTTATGCATCCAGGGCAGACAGGTACAGGTCATTTCGGTCAGTCCCCGGCAGTTCAGGTCGATCATGCGGAGCTGAAGTTTCTTGTCTTCCCTTGCAATCTCCTCTACTGTCCCGGTCTTTCCGAATCCTGCTGCATTGACCAGCATACGGATATCAGGATTCTGATTCTCCAGTCGGTTTTTCACCTGCTTGTATACCAGATCCTCTTCCATGTCCCCTGCAAAGATCCGGATATAGGTCTTGTGGCTTTTCTTGATCTCTTCCAGCTTCTTTTCACTGCGGGCAATCACCCAGATTTCGTCCAGTTCCCTGTAAAAACGTTCAATCTGTCTGACAAATTCTTTTCCCATGCCGGAGGATGCCCCGGTAACAATCGCAATCTTCATAAGCGGTTCTCCTTTCTCCTGTGACTACTTCCGTTTGTGTACATTACGGATGGATTTCTTTTTCTGCGGTCTTGACGAGGACACACCTCTGCCGTTTCCTGTAAATGCAGGTTTTGTATTCTTATGCCCTGCATTTGAATTTTTATAATTTCCGTTTGTCTTTCCTGGATTTTTGTTATTTCCATTCGGGTTTTTGCTCTTTCGGTCCGTGCCGCCATGAGTTCCGCCATGGTTTCTTCCGCTGTATCCATTCTTCTCCTGCATTTTTTCCGAATGCAGTTTTCTCGGACGGATCAGACATTTCTCATCGAATCCTACCAGATCCATACGGTCTGCGATTCGCAGTGCCTCCATGACCAGATCATAATTCTTCGGATTCCGGTACTGGATCAGTGCTCTCTGCATTGCTTTTTCATGCGGATTCTTCGGCACATACACCGGCTTCATCGTCCGCGGATCTACACCGGTATAATACATACAAGTGGAAATCGTAGACGGTGTCGGGTAGAAATCCTGTACCTGCTCCGGCATATAACCGAGATCCCGCAGGTATTCGGCAAGCTTTACCGCTTCTTTCATAGTAGAACCCGGATGGGACGACATCAGATACGGAACCAAGTACTGTTTAAGTCCAAGCCTTTTATTGATCTCTTCGTATTTGTGGGTAAAACGTTCATAAACTGCATTTTCCGGCTTGCCCATCATCTGAAGAACCGGGTCTGCTACATGCTCCGGTGCAACTTTCAGCTGACCGCTGACATGATACTGACACAGTTCTTTGAAAAACGTGTCATCCGGATCCGCCAGCAGATAGTCAAACCGGATACCGGAACGGATAAATACTTTTTTGACTCCAGGTATCTTTCTGAGATCCCTGAGAATGCTTAAGTATTCTTTATGATCTGCGATCAGATTTTTACACGGCTTTGGAAAAAGACACTGTTTGTTCGTACATGCCCCGTATTTTAACTGTTTCTTACATGCCGGTGCACGGAAGTTCGCGGTCGGTCCGCCTACATCATGAATATATCCTTTGAATTCCGGATCCTCCGGAAATGTCTTTGCTTCAGCGATCAGTGATTCCTTACTTCGTGTCTGAATGATCCTTCCCTGATGGAATGTCAGTGCACAAAAACTGCAGCCTCCAAAACATCCCCTGTTGCTGATCAGGCTGAATTTGATCTCCCGGATTGCCGGAACTCCACCTGCCGTCTCATAAGATGGATGGTAGGTCCGCATGTAAGGGAGTGCGTAGACATCATCCATCTCCTGCTGGGTCAGCGGTTTTGCCGGAGGGTTCTGTACCACATACAAATGATCCGAATAGGGCTCAACCAGCCGCTTTCCGGAAAATGGATCTGTGTTGCAGTACTGTCTGTAAAAGCTTTTGGCGTACAGAAGCTTATCTTTTTTCATCTCTTCATACGGTTCCAGAATCTCTGCATCATACACACTGTCCAGATTCTTGACCTTGCAGACCGTTCCATCGATATAGGTAATGTCCTTGATATCCAGTCCGGCATCCAGTGCCTCTGCAATCTCAATGATCGAGCGTTCGCCCATTCCATAAGAAACCAGGTCTGCACCCGAATCCAGAAGAATGGAACGCTTAAGCTGGTTGGACCAGTAATCATAATGTGCAAGTCTTCTAAGACTCGCCTCGATACCACCCAAAATGATTGGTGTCTTCTTATATGTCTGACGGATCAGATTGCCGTACACAACTGCTGCATAATCCGGTCTCTTTCCCATCACTCCGCCCGGTGTATAAGAATCCTGCTGCCGTCTTTTCTTTGATACAGAATAATGGTTGACCATGGAATCCATATTTCCCGCCGACACCATAAATCCAAGCCGCGGCTCTCCAAATTCTGTAATACTTTCTTTATCCTTCCAGTCAGGCTGTGCAATGATCCCCACGCGGAAGCCATGTGCCTCTAAAAGGCGGGTGATGATCGCATGTCCAAAAGACGGGTGGTCTACATAGGCATCTCCGCTTACATAGACAAAGTCTACCTGATTCCACCCCCGTTCTTCCATCTCTTTCCTGCTGATCGGTAAAAATCCATGATTCATTATAATACCTCGTATGTCTGATTGGTAATGTCTTCATAGCTGTGAATAAAATAGTCGGCAAGTTTCCGCTTTTTCGCATCCTGTGGGCGTGAAAACCAGTCGTCCACCGCGCACACACGCATTCCTGCATTTTTCCCGGCGAGGATTCCCATCGGAACATCTTCAAATACCAGGCAGGCAGAAGGCTCTGCACCCAGCTGCCCAGCCGCCTTCAGATAAACATCCGGTGCCGGTTTCCCTTTATTCACTTCGCAGCTTGTACAGATCGTATCGAAAAGATGGGTGATCTGCCTTGCCTTTAAAAATTCTTCCACCAGTTTCCGGTCATTGCTGGTTGCGATTCCTGTCCGGATCCCTTTCTCTTTCAGCATCTCCAGAAATTCCTTTACCCCTGGCTTTAGTGTGACCTCTTTTGTATATTTATCCACAGACATATCATACCATTCTTTTTTGATCTCCTCCACAGTATGCGGAAGCTCCGGAAAAATCTTCAAAAAGTACTGCGCTGTCTCGGTATAGCTCATCCCTTCCATTGCCTCATGAAAATCTTCCGGCGGATTCAGATGATATTTTCTGATATAATCTTCATCTATCGCTGTCCACACCCACATGGAATCTACCAGAGTCCCATCCAGATCAAAAATGACAGCTTTAGTATGCTCTAACATAATTTTTTTATCTCCTCTTCGGTCAGTGACCGGTATTCTCCCTTTGTAAGTGTCTTATCCAGAGCAAGGCTTCCCATAGAAAGCCGCTTCAGATAGATTACCTCTTTGCCGACTGCATGAAACATCCGCTTCACCTGATGGAAACGTCCTTCAGTAATCGTAAGCTCGATTTCCGACTCCTTACCACTTTTCAGGATTCGAAGATCTGCGCTTTTAGCCAGCGTATCGTCTCCGATATCCACTCCGTCTGCAAATGCTTTCACATCAGATTCATCTACCTTTCCCTGTACTTTCGCATAATACACCTTATCCACATGCTTTTTTGGGGAAAGCAGGCGGTGTGCCAGTTCTCCGTCATTGGTGATCAGAAGAAGTCCTTCCGTGTCCTTATCCAGACGTCCTACCGGGAACAGATCATTTCTTTTTTTATCTGTGATCAGATCCAGAACTGTCTTGTCCCGGTCATCTTTTGTTGCGGAAATAACACCTGCAGGTTTATGGAGCATATAATACTCTTTTTTAGCGTATCCAATCTGTTTTCCGTCAAGACTTACTTTCTGTGTGGTCTCATCGATTTTAAGTTCCGGTTTTTTCACCGTCTCTCCATCAACCATAACACGTCCGCTGCGGATCAGCTTTTTGATTTCACTTCTGGTTCCCTGCCCCATCTCGGCAAGATATTTGTCTATGCGCATCATGCAGACTGATTCCTCCATCCAGGCAGATATTTGTTCTTCAAAGTTCCGTTCGTGACCTTTCCCCATCCAAGCGGGAAACCGTCTGTACAGATCAGATGCCAGCCTTTTGCCTTAGCTGGAATCAGATCCTCCACATCGATTGTCTCGCCTTTCAGATAACGCATCAGTCGGTCATCATCAGAAGACAGGTTCAAAGTATGCGCGTACTCTTCCATTTTCAGGTTCATCGCCAGTGCCTGGCTCGGTTCAAAACGCTTTTTCTTCAGTTCACCAAGGAGAAGTCCGCTTCTTAAAAATCTTGCGCCTTTCAGTTCCGGAAGATTCTCCGGCATATAGTACACGCGCTCTCCATGGATATCCAGTCTCCACGGCTTCAGATCCCACTTTACATCACGGAAGAATTCCTCCAGCTCTGCCGGGATTTTCTTCGCTTTCTGCTCTGCGACCGGGGAAGACGGGCAGATTGCATCCTCACTCTTTTTCAGCAGTGCGAGGTAATGTCCCTCCCCTTTCATATGATGTGGAAAAATACGGACAGTCTTAGCAAAATTCGGATCCTTTGACTTGGTTACTTCCGGCCTGCCCGGTGCAAATCCTTCATATCCTGCGATTTCCTGAATCTCGAATTCCGGATATTCACCGAGCAGATATTCGATCGTCCCCTCATTCTCCAGTGGATCAAACGTACAGGTTGAATACAGCATCATGCCACCCGGCTTTAACATTCTTGCCGCCTGGGTGATAATGCTTCTCTGCAGCTTCGAGAAAAATTCCGGTCCATGTTCTTCCCAGGCGCGTACCATCTTCTTATCCTTGCGGAACATCCCTTCCCCCGAACACGGCGCATCGATCAGGATCTTGTCAAAATAACCGCTGAAATAGCGTTCCAGTCGTCCAGGTTCTTCACTCATGACCAGCATATTGCCGATTCCGAAAACTTCCAGATTCTTTAAGAGTCCTCTTGCTCTGGAGCTGCTGATATCATTTGCGACCAGAACACCTTCGTTCTGAAGCTTCGCCCCAAGCTCTGTTGCCTTTCCACCAGGTGCGGCACAGACATCCAGTACCCGGTCCCCCGGTTCTACCGGAAGACGGTTCGCCGGTGTCATTGCACTCGGCTCCTGCAGGTAATAAAGTCCTGCAAAATAATACGGATGCTTCGCAGGAGATATCTTCTCTCCGTCATAGTAAAAACCGTTGTCGATCCACGGGATCGGTGTGATCTCAAACGGACAGATCTTCACAAAATCCTCCACAGAAATCTTCTCTGTATTCACACGAAGTCCGTAATATCTCGGCTCGTCATAACATTTTATATAATCCTCAAATTCATCTCCGAGGAGTGCCTTCATCTTCTCTTCAAATTCATTTGGTAAATTTATCATTCTTTCGTCCTCCATATCATTTAAGTATAGCATAGTTAGAAAGAACAGGAAAGTTTTTTCTCCCCGGCAAGTCTTAAAATCCAATAGGGATTGTAGCTGGTTTCTTCGCCGTCCGGATAGAGATAAATCCCCAGATGCAGATGCGTGGCAAACATCCCTTTCGTCCCCTCCGGACCATATCCGGTATTTCCCATAAATCCAATGATATCCCCTGCCTTCACCTCGTCCCCCTCCTGATAACTTCCATAAGAGTCCAAATGCGCATAATAGAAATATGCACCGGACGGTGCGGTAATCCCGATCCTGTATCCTCCCTTTTCCAGCCAGCCTCTTGCCGATACTGCCCCATCTGTCATACTCACAACCGGATAGAGACCGGGGATATCTTTCGATGCCATCAGATCACAGCCTTCATGTCCCCTTTTTCCTCCGTAGGTGCGCTCTCCCATCCAGCTGTCCACAAAAGATACCTGATACTGTGGATGTTTCGGTGATTCCGGAACAGGAAAATAGCGGATATCATTCCAAAGAGCTGTACAGATCTTTTCAAAAGATTTCCACTCTTCTTTTTCCGACCATTTTTCAAACAGCTCTTTTTCGTTATCCTGTGGAAACAGGCTGTTTTCCAGAAAATAAATGGCATAAAGTCTTCCTCTTTTTTCATGATCTGTCTTCGCAAGAACCTGGAAAAACGCCTCCTCCATCCCAAGCTTTCTGAATTCTTCTGTGCTTCCTGTTTTTAGGTTCAATCGGTTTTTTTTAGCTTTCTCGTTGATCTGTATGCTTGCTGCCACGCAAAAAATCAGCAATAAAAAAAGGAGCAGAAGCGATCTGCGTTCCAGTCTTTTTTTCAAGATTTCTCCATTTTTCTTTTATTCTATTCACACTGAATCTCTTCTATGCACATGTGCCCCGGTATATCTGTCTGCGTTTTTTCATAAACTATTGCAAAAGAATACGGCAGGTATACACGATGAAAACAAAAAAACTGTCTGTGTTTTTTCTGATCGGACTTTTCCTTCTGATGCTTTTTTCCCCGGAAACCGTTGCCACAGGTGCCGCAAACGGACTGCTGCTCTGGTATAGGCAGGTGCTTCCGGTGCTCTTTCCTTTTCTTCTTATAACCGGTCTTATGATCCGCACAGAGAGCATTTCCCTGATCAACCATACCCTTTCTCCAATTCTGAAGCCTTTTCTTGGCATTTCTGAAAATGCTTCTTTTTCGGTGGTCTGTGGATTTCTCTGTGGCTTTCCAGTAGGGGCGAAATCCTGCTCTGACCTGACTGATAAAGGGAAAATTTCTTCTGCCGAAGGAGAATACCTGCTTTCCTTCTGTAACAATGTCAGTCCTGCGTTTCTGACCGGGTATGTGGCAGTACAGAGCCTCAAGCAGCCTGAAATGGCGCAGATCTGTCTGCTTTTTCCTATCCTTGCCGCACTGTGCTGCTCCTTTTTGTTCCGCAGATGGTATCTGCCGCGGAATCCTTTTGCGGTCGTAGAAGAACAGGCTGATCCCAGACAATTTCTTCCTTTTTCCGAGGCTCTTGACGAAAGTATTCTGTCAGCATGTGATTCCATCACGAAAATCGGCGGATATATAATCGTTTTCTCAGTGCTCATTTCTTTTATGGCAGAACTTTCCTTTCAGAATTTCTTCTGGAAATTGTTGCTTCTTCCCGGAGTGGAACTGACCGGTGGAATCCGCATGCTCTGTCAGCTGGACCTTACTTCTGAACTGCGGTTTCTTCTCATCATGGCGCACTGTTCTTTTGGAGGAGTCTGCGCGCTTTTCCAGACAAAATGCATGATCCGATCCCAGAACTGGTCTTTTCCTCGCTATATAGCAGAAAAGCTGATTACCGCAATGGTAACCAGCCTGTTCGCTTTTTGCTATATGAAATTGTTCGGATAAAGAACTTATTCCCTCTGTCCCTGATCCGTCTGTCCGGCTTCTCCGCCGAATTCTGCTTCCAGTCCGCGTGAGGACTTATCCGGAACTTCCAGTTCTGCACGGTTGTTACGGACAACATCATAACATTCCTGAAGGGATGTTACCAGACTGTCATACTTGCTTGTGTAACTGTTCAGTGTATGACCGATGATGCTTTCAGCATTGGCAAGAAGATCATCTGTATACTGCACTGCCCCGATACGGATATCGTTGGCATCATTAGTCGCATTATCCAGAATCTGCTGTGCCTGGTCTGTTGCTGCCATAACGATCTCGTTTGCCTGTGCGTATGCCTGCTGCATGATCTCATGCTCGCTTACCAGTTCACTTGTCTGTGCATGTGCTTCTTCAATCATGCTTTCTGCTTTCTGTTGTGCATCCGCAAGGATCGCATCCTTGTTCGCAATGATCTTCTGATAACGCTTGATCTCATCAGGTGTCTTCATACGAAGTTCACGGAGAAGTTCATCGATCTGGTCTTTATTCACGATAATCTTTGTAGTTGATAATGGCTGAAACTTACAGCTGTCAATGTACTCTTCAATTTCTTCAATAATCTGCTCAATACGGCTGCTCATAATTTTGCACTCTCCTTCTTGTCACAGACCTACTGTGACATCTTTTCTTTTATACTTTTGGCGACAGTCTCCGGCACGAACTGGGAAATATCCCCTCCGAAAGCTGCGACTTCTCTTACGATTGTAGAGCTAAGGTAAGAATACTTGAGATTGGTTGTAAGGAACATGGTTTCTACTTCCGGTTCAAGCTTATGATTCGTCTGTGACATCTGGATCTCATATTCAAAATCTGTGATCGCACGCAGTCCGCGAATCACAAGACGTGCCTTTTGCTGTCTTGCAAATTCTACAAGCAGCCCGTCGAAAGGCACTACTTTCACGTTGCCGAGATCTTTTGTCACTTCCTTTAACATTTTAACACGTTCTTCTACAGAAAACAACGGGGTTTTTGCTTTATTCATCAATACTCCGATTATAAGTTCGTCTACAATTTTACTGCTCCGGGTAATAATATCCAGATGTCCGAAAGTTACCGGGTCAAAGCTTCCCGGATAAATCGCTCTTATCATGAGTCTACTCCTCCACAGATATAAATACATGCATATTGGTCTTGTATTTCTTTTGTTTGATCATTAAAAAACCAAGTTCCTCCAAATAAGAAAAATCAGTCGCCAAAGATGCTTCCACGATGATCAGTGCATCCTTTTCCAGCAAGTCTGATTTTGCAAGATAAGTAAGCACCTCTTTTTCCAGCATATGGTTGTACGGTGGATCCATAAACACATAATCGAATTTTTCTCTTCCATCCAGCCTGCGAAGTGCCGAGAACACATCCTCCCGGATTACTTCCGCCTGGTCTTCAAGCTGTGTCTTTTTCAGATTCTCCATAATGCACTGGATTGCATTCGGATTGTTTTCCACAAAAACCGCCTTTTTTACACCTCGGCTGATTGCCTCAATCCCGATTGCCCCGCTTCCGGAAAAAAGATCCAGAAATGTACAGTCGCAAAGTCCGTGTGCAATCATATTGAATAAGGTTTCTTTGGTTCTGTCGGTTGTCGGACGTGTCTCCATTCCTTTTACCGTCACAAGTGGTATTCTTCTGGCTTTCCCTGCTATGACTCTCATCTTATCGTTCTCCTGATTTATGATGTCAGGAACTACTCCATCATTCCAAAACATAGGGTGTTTTGTCTTTTAACCCTGACAACATATTATACTTATTTGTGATTATTTTGTCAATTTCTCCGCTTGTATTTTACCAGATACATTTTTTATATCTGTCTTTTTTCAGATACAAAGCTCTACTTTTCCGACTCCATATGTGCCTGATGGACAGTGATCTGCTGATATGGAATATCAATATGATTTTCATCCAGTGTCAACTTGATATTTTCCAGCATCCGCCATCTTGTCGGCCAATACTCTTCACTTTTTACCCAGGCACGGACACCAAGCACCACTGAACTGCTCCCAAGCTCATTTACAAAGACATTATGTTCCATACTCTGGATGACGGACGGATCATTTTTTACAAGTCCCTGCAACAGTTTCTTGGCAAGGCACAGATCCGCTTCATATGCAATATCCACCTTCAGATCCAGCTGACGGTAATCTTTGTCCGTCACATTGGTAAGGCTTGTGTTGGCAAGTGTTCCATTCGGCACAATGATCGTCTTGTTGTCAATGGTGGCAAGCTTAGTGTAGAAGATCTGGATCTCTTTGACCGTTCCTTCATTGCCATGGCTGTCTTCTATAATATAATCCCCGACAACAAAAGGCTTCAAAAATAAAATCAGCATCCCACCGGCAAGATTGGAAAGACTTCCCTGCAGGGCAAGACCAACTGCCACGCCTGCCGATGCAACCGTTGCTGCAATCGATGCAGATTCTACACCGAGCGAATTGATAATTGCCAGAAACAGCAGAATATGAAGTCCGTATTTCAACAGAGAATCCACAAACTGTCTTGCACCGGTATCCGAATTGGCGCGTTCCATGGATGCCCGCGTAATCTTGCGGATCCAGTTGATCACCTTATGGCAGATGATGAATATAAGCAGCGCCATCAGAATCCGGATTCCAAACGCAATCAGGTCCGGACCTTTCTCCTGAATGAATTTGTTAAATCCGGTGATTGTATCCACCGTATCCTGCACGGTCGCCTCTACCTCACTTCCTGCGGCTGTCTGTGTCAAAAGCATGTTTTATCCCTCCTTCAGTGCAATAAATGCTGCAAGATTCCCCCTCTTTCCTTTGGATGCGCGATGGGAAAATAAAAGCTCCGGGTTGCAACAGGTACACACATTAGTAACCGCCAGATGTTCCGGTCTGATCCCTGCATCTGTGAGAACCAGTTCATTTGCCTTCCAGAGATCCAGCTGGAACTTTCCATTCTCCTTGGCATAGAACAGACGGTCATATTCAGACTCTCTGAAATTTGCGCGGAACATATCGATCACATCTTCACTGACTTCATAGCATTCCTGACAGATGGACGGTCCCACACAGGCAAGGATATTCTTTGGATCACAACCGAATTCTTTCTGCATCTTTTCAACCGTCACCTGTCCCATCCGGTTCACAGTGCCTCTCCAGCCGGAATGGCTGGATGCTACCACCTTTTTCACCGGATCCAGAAACAGAAGCGGTACACAGTCCGCGTAAAATGTCACCAGACAGATCCCCGGTACATTTGTGATCAGTCCATCTACATCTGTGTAATCTTTTTCTCTTGTAACACCTTTGCCGGCATCTTCTCTTGTCACGATCCGTACGTTCGTCGTATGGGTCTGATGCGTGCAGACCATATGCTCCGGCTTCACGCCGATTGCAGCTGCCATTCTTCTGTAATTCTCGTCCACATGCGCGGGATCATCCCCTCTGGTATAGCTCAGGTTCATGTTTCCCAGGAAACCTTCACTCACTCCTCCAAGTCTGGTCGAAATTCCATGTTCTACAAGCCCTTCCTTTTCAAGGATCGGATATTTGAGAAATGGTACGCCAGCACTTATGCATTCGTCAAAGATATGCTCCTCGTTTTTATATTTTAATCCTATTTTCATCTGTACTCTCCCGTATTGTGATATCTGTAGGCAGCCATTTGCCTTTCCCCGGTATCATAACTCATACAATTCCAAAATCTCCGCAGTACTCAAATGCATTTTTCCGCAAAGAAATCTTATTCCCCGCGATTCCTATTACATCGAAGCGGCATGGTATCTCTGTGCAGCCGTTCTTCATCAGATAATAAACGGCCGCTCCGGACAGGCGCATCTGTTTGGGCACAGATACCGCCTCCAGAGCAGCCGAAAGCCCTCCTGTTTTGCGAAATTTCACCTCACAAAAGACCAGATATTCTCCGTCTTTTGCAACAATGTCAATCTCCGCATAACGGCAGCGGAAATTATACTCCAGTATCCGATATCCTTGCTTTTCCAGAAATTCACCTGCTATTTTTTCATATTTTGTACCGGTCCTTCGCCGGTTTTTTTCATTCTCCAATCGCCTTTTGGATCTGATCTTCTACCTGTTCTGACGGATTTTTATACGAAGTGTCCGATAAAACTTCTTCTGTGGATCGGTGTCGGTCCAAGCGTCTGAAGCGCTTTGATATGTTCTGCTGATCCATAACCTTTGTTGGACGCGAATCCATATCCCGGAAGTACCTTATCATACTCTTCCATCAGACGATCTCTTGTTACCTTTGCCACAATACTTGCTGCAGCGATGGATACGCTTTTCGCATCTCCCTTGATGATTGGAACCTGTGGAATCACAACCTCCGGAATGGTAACTGCATCATTTAAAAGCAGATCCGGCTTGACTTTCAAATTGCCAATCGCCTGACGCATGGCTTCGTAAGTTGCCTGCAGAATATTGATCTCGTCAATCCTTGCAGGGGAAGCCATCCCGAGACCTACCGCAACTGCTTTGTCCATGATCTCATCATAAAGCTCATCTCTTTTTGCTGCGGAAAGCTTCTTGGAATCATTTATATAAAGGATCTCGCACTCTTTGGGCAGGATCACGGCTCCTGCAACCACCGGACCCGCAAGTGGTCCCCTTCCCACCTCGTCAATTCCACAGATAAACGCATAGTCAGCATATTTTTCTTCGTACTGACGCATTTTCGCAAGGCGCTCTTTTTCGGCAAGCAGCTTTTCCTTCTGCTTTCTGTACTTTTCCAGAAGCTTTTGCACACCGGCTCTGTCATCCGGCGCATAGACCTTCATCAGCTGCTCCCTTTCGGCATCCTCTGCCATTTTTAAACGGCTGTCGATCTCTTTGATACTTTCTTTACTCATGCTTTATCACTCCGATTTTGTTGAACGGATAAATTCTTACCCAGGCACGCCCGATCAGCATATCACGGGTAAGTACACCCACACTTGCCACACGACTATCCGAGCTGTGATTCCGGTTATCTCCCAGGACAAAATATTCATCATCTCCCAGTTTAATCGGCTCTGCTGCAATTCCCGGATCTTCCATCACCTCTGCACCATAATGTTCATCCAGCTTTTTGCCATTAATATACATATATCCATCGATCACCTGCACAGTCTCACCGGGCAATCCAATGATACGTTTGATATAATAGGTATTCTCTGCATGCTGGTAAGGGAATACAATAATATCATATCTTTCCGGATCGCGAAAGCGGTAACTGAGCTTATCCACGATCAGGTTATCTCCGTCTGAAAGTGTCGGCTCCATTGAATGACCGTCTACTTTTGTGCGCTGTCCGACAAAGGTGACGATCACCCATGTCAGCAGAACAATGACCAGAAGATACAGAAGAGTTCCTCCCAGTGATCTCCATATACTCTGCTCCTGCTCCGGAGCTTCTTCCTTGTTATCTTCCTTACTCATTTGTATACTCCTTTACAAATTCAAGTGTGATCCTTCCGAGTCTTCCATTTCGGAAATCATCCAGCAGCATACCAGCTGCTTTTGCGGTATCTAATTCATTTCCACGCACCAGACAATGGCGGCTCTCAGCAATTGCTTCCAATACACTGTAGCTGTTCTGCTTTTCGTTGATCGTATATTTCTCAGCAAGAACACCCGGATAAGCATCCTGCATAAAGCTGATCAGCTCCGCCGCAAGCTCTTCCAGATTCATGATCTCATCCTTGATCGACCCGATAAATGCAAGGCGCAGTCCCACCTGCTGGTCCTCAAACTTCGGCCAGAGAATTCCCGGTGTATCGAGAAGCTCTACGTTCTTGTTTAGACGGATCCATTGCTTTCCTTTGGTCACACCCGGTTTGTTACCGGTCTTTGCACAGGCTTTTCCGGCAAGTGCATTGATAAAAGTAGACTTTCCGACATTCGGGATTCCGACTACCATCGCACGGACCGGACGGTTCAGAATCCCTCTCTTACGGTCACGCTCTGTCTTTTCTTTACATGCTTCCTGGATTACTCCCTGAATAGACTTAATCCCACCGCCTTTACGGGAATTAACCTTAACTGCCGAATATCCTTTTCCACGGAAATAGCCGATCCACTCTTCTGTCTGCTTCTCATCTGCAAGATCTGCCTTATTGAGCAGGATCAGTCTTGCTTTATTCTTTCCAAGTTCATCGATGTCCGGATTCCGGCTGCTCATCGGAACTCTTGCATCAACCAGTTCGATCACAAGATCGATCAGTTTGATATTCTCCTGCATCATCCTTTTGGCCTTTGTCATATGCCCCGGATACCATTGAAAATTCATCCAGTTTCCTCCTTCTATTTACCAAGCAGTCCGAAACGGTCTTTCGGGGAAAGGATAAACCATACTTTCCCTTCAATCTCGGAACGCTTTACATTTCCAATATCAGCCATCCGGCTGTCTTCACTGCTCTCCCGGTTGTCGCCAAGGACAAAATACTCATCTCCACCGAGAACGATCTTCTCACTGGCAATACCTGTATCTGCAATTGCAGTAGTCTCATACTTTTCATTCAGCTTTCTGTTGTTGATATAAATCTCTCCATCCCTGATCTCAACACTTTCGCCCGGAAGTCCGATAATCCTTTTAATATAGGAATGAAGGTTCTCATTCCCCTTTGGTTTGAACACGATAATGTCTCCGCGCTTCGGTGTACTGGCATCATATACGATCCGGTTTACCAAAACCACATCCCCATTCCGAATCACCGGGTTCATGGACTCTCCGATATTACTGATCTGATGCCCGAAATACCACACAAACACAAATGCGCACAGGCAGACGAGCACAATTTGGAATACCCATCCAAATACTTCGGGAATCCATTTCAAATTGATATGTTTTCTATGCTTTCTGTCAAATCTGAGTTCTTTTCTTTTTCTATGTCTCATCTGTTATCATATCCTATATTAGCAAAAGGGACAAGTACCTGTCGTATTTGTCCCTCTTTAAGCATTTACTATTTTACTAATTCTTTAACTTTTGCTCTCTTACCTACACGATCTCTTAAGTAGTTCAGTTTTGCACGTCTTACTTTACCTTTACGAACAACTTCTACTTTTTCAACGTTTGGTGAGTGAAGCGGCCATGTCTTCTCAACGCCGATTCCGTTAGAGCTCTTTCTTACTGTAAATGTTTCTCTTGCTCCGCCGCCCTGTCTCTTTAATACAGTACCTTCGAATACCTGAATTCTCTCACGGTTTCCTTCTTTGATCTTACCATAAACTTTTACAGTATCTCCTACGTGGAATTCCGGAGCATTTTCTTTTAACTGAGCTGCTTCAATGTTCTTAATAATTTCGTTCATGTGTGAACCTCCTTCATATTTTGACGTTCTTAATACGCTTTTCTATCGTATCAGAGGACCATCTCTGTTTTCATCACAACGTGCTATATATTAACACATTATTCTTCATTTTTCAAGTCTTTTTCTCGATTTTCTATAATCTCTTCTGCAAGTTCTCTTTCTTTCATGGTAAGCTCTGCGTCTTCCAGAAGGTCCGGACGCCATTTCGCAGTACGGATCACTGACTGCTCTCTGCGCCATTTCTCTACATTGGCATGATGACCGGATAAAAGGATTGGTGGAACCTGCCTGTCGTGCCAGATCTCCGGTCTGGAATACTGCGGATATTCCAAGAGATTGTCCTGAAAACTCTCAAACTCGGCAGATACATCATTATGCAGAACACCCGGGATCAGGCGGGATACCGCATCCACGATCATCATTGCCGGAAGTTCACCGCCTGTCAGTACATAATCACCGGCTGACACATAATCCGTTACGATCTCCTCCAGCACACGTTCATCGATTCCTTCGTAATGTCCGCACAAAAGCACCAGTTCGTCTTCTTTCGCAAAATCTTCTGCCATCTTCTGGTTAAACGGCTTCCCCTGTGGGGAAAGATAAATCACACGTGGTCTCTTTCCTTCCGGGAGGGCTGCTTTTTCCTGAATGGCAAGATAAGTCTGGTAAACCGGCTCTGCCTGCATCAGCATTCCTGCGCCGCCGCCATACGGATAATCATCCACACTGCTGTGCTTGTTAAATGCGTAGTCCCGGATATTCCAGGCTTCAATCTCAAGAATTTTATTCTTCACGGCTCTTCCGATAATACTGGTTTCCAGACCGTTCATCACCATCTCCGGAAAAAGCGTCATGATATCAAATCTCATATTGTTCTCCTACTATTCTGTCGCTTAAATCAGTCCGTCCATCAGATGAACAGTCATTTTCCTATTCTCAGTATCTACATCCAGAATACAGTCATGGATTGCCGGAAGAAGCACCTCTGTGTGCGCCTCTGTCGATACCACATAGACATCATTCGCACCGGTTTCCATAATATCTTCCAGGACACCGAATTTTTCACCGTCCTCAGTGTAGACATCCATGCCGATGATATCTGCCATGTAATACTCATCCTCTTCCAGTTCCACGGCATTCTCACGAGATACAAGAAGCGGCATCTTTCTGTATTTTTCAATATCATTTATGTTATCGATCCCTTTGAACTTCAGAATCACATACTGTTTAAAGAATTTTACACCTTCAATTTCAAGGGGAATCTGTTCTTTTCCTGTATCAAGAACCACATCTTTCAGAGCACGGAAGCGGTTTGGATCATCCGTTGTCGGAAATACTTTGACTTCACCTTTGATTCCGTGGGTAGATGTGATCACGCCAACTTGCAGGTAATCATTTTGTTGCATACTTTGTCCTTTCTTAGCATAAGATAAACTTTACACCGAAAAATTCTGTTTTAGTCTTTTGAAGCGACTTTTTCTCCATCCTCAGATACAGTGAATCTGTCATTGGCAGCTTCACTTGCATACTAAGGTATGATAAAAAACGCAGATAAAAATAAATTTACCTGCGTTTTATTTTTATGCTATTGCATAATTTCAACCACGACTTTTTTGTCTTCTTTGGCCGCGGCTGCCTTTACAACGGAACGGATTGCTTTCGCAATTCGGCCTTGCTTACCGATCACCTTTCCCATATCATTATCTGCGACATGTACTTCGATCACGGTAGTCTTGCCTTCCTGTTTTTCCGTAACCACGACGCCTTCAGGATTGTCCACAAGTGCTTTCGTAATTACTTCTACTAAATTTTTCATCACTCGCACCTCCGCGAAGCAACCTATTTTTCAATACCTGCTGCCTTAAAGATTTTTCCAACTACTTCTGTAGGCTGAGCACCGTTGTTTAACCATTTCTTAGCTGCTTCTTCATCTACTTTGAATACGCTAGGATCCTGAGTTGGATCGTATGTTCCGATTTCTTCGATGAATTTTCCGTCTCTTGGTGATCTAGAATCAGAAACAACGATTCTATAGAAAGGAGCTTTCTTCTGTCCCATTCTTCTTAATCTGATTTTTACTGCCATTTTACTTTCCTCCATAAAACAATTTGTATTTATAATAGTTTATCTATATATCACGCATGGTCTGCGGAATATATCTGCTTTAGAAAGGCATCTTAAACTTGCCTTTTTTACCTTTCCCGCCCATCATTCCCGGGAAAGACTTCATCATCTTGCGCATCTGCTCGAACTGCTTCATCATCTTATTGACTTCCGAAATGTCAACTCCTGCTCCTGCTGCGATTCTTCGCTTTCTCTGCGGAGTGATGATGTCCGGATTCTGACGTTCCTTGATCGTCATGGAATAAATGATTGCTTCGACTCTTGCCATCTTCTGTTCCGCATCATCCGCATCGATATCGGGCATCTTGCCTTTACCAAGACCACCCATGCCGCCAAGTCCGGGAAGCATATTCATGATACTTCCAAGACCGCCCATCTTGCGCATCTGTTTCATACTTTCCAGATAGTCCTCAAAATCAAACTGCGACTTTTTGAGTTTTTCTGTCATCTTACGTGCCTGTTCTTCGTCGATCTCTTCGCCGGCTTTCTCGATCAGGCTGAGTACATCCCCCATACCAAGGATTCTGGAAGCCATACGATCCGGATAAAACTGCTCCAGATCTGATAACTTCTCACCCATACCCACATAAAGGATCGGGCATCCGGTGACTGCCTTGATCGAAAGTGCCGCACCACCTCTGGTATCGCCGTCAAGCTTTGTGACGATTACTCCATCTATACCAATCTTCTCATTAAAGTTCTCTGCAACATTCACGGCGTCCTGACCGGTCATTGCATCGACAACGAGAATACTCTGATGAACCTCGACCGTGTTCTTAATCTCCTGCAGTTCTTCCATCATCTCTTCATCAATATGAAGACGTCCTGCAGTATCCAGAATAATCACGTTGTTGCCATTCTTTTCAGCATGCTCCAGTGCTGCTTTAGCGATATTCGCCGGCTTCTGGTTATCTCCCATGGAGAACACTTCCACACCCTGCTTCTCTCCGTTGATCTGCAACTGTTTAATAGCTGCAGGTCTGTAGACATCACATGCTACCAGAAGAGGCTTCTTACCTTTCAGCTTGAACTTTCCTGCAAGCTTTGCTGTGGTCGTTGTTTTACCTGCTCCCTGAAGACCCATCATCATAATGACCGTCTTCTGGCTTCCCGGCTGGAATTTAATCTCCGTTGTCTCAGAGCCCATCAGATTCACCAGCTCGTCATTCACGATCTTGATCACCATCTGTCCCGGATTCAGTCCGCTCATCACATCCTGTCCGACTGCACGCTCCTGCACACTTTTTACAAAATTTTTGACAACTTTGAAGTTAACATCTGCCTCCAGAAGAGCCATCTTAACTTCACGCAGAGCCGCTTTTACATCATCTTCTGTAAGTCGTCCCTTGCTTCTTAAATTCTTGAATACGTTCTGAAGTTTTTCTGTCAAACTGTCAAATGCCATGTTATAACTCCTCTATGATCTCTCCTGAAAGCTTTTTCACTTTCTTTATCAGTTCTTTTTCGTCCTGCTCTTCATAATTTTCAAGAAGCAGATCGATCTCATGGACTTTTTTTTTCACAGACATGAACTTCTCCACCAAATGTAGCTTCGCTTCATAATCCTCCAGACTCTTGTTACAGCGCCGGATCATATCATGAACACCCTGTCTGCTGATCCCCGCATCTCTTGCGATCTCGCTGAGCGAATAATCTTCAAGAACTGCCTGTTCATAAATCTCTTTCTGATGTTTTGTCAAAAGCTCACCATAAAAATCATATAATAATGTCTGCTTTAAAATCTCGTCCATCACTTATCACCTGTGCTATCATATAACAGATTTTCATCGGTGTCAAGTATTTTTTCTTGACATTCAAGAAATTTTTCTACATGCAGGTTCCCATGTCCCTGTCTCTGGTCATAATACCTGCCCTTTTCACAGGAATTCCACAGTCTGTATTTAAGTTCCAGATTACACATATCCGGGTATTTCTGCAAAACCAGAGCCGCTGCCCCGGACACTACCGGAGTTGCCATAGAAGTCCCGGTTTTCGGAATATAGGCATAAGGGTTCCGCACCGGATACAGGTAATTGCAGGAATAGATCCGGTTCCCCGGCACGACAAGATCCGGTTTTTTAATACAATCTCCGGTCGGCCCACAGCCGGAATATTTCTTTCCCAGTTCTTCATCCGCCCCAACTGTGATCACCTTCCGGCTGTTTCCCGGTATCGTGACGCTCCCTTCCTTTGGTCCTTTGTTTCCTGCCGCCGTTACGACTACCAGACCGGCATCCCAGAGCCGTTCTACCCAGAACAGGAACAATTCATCTTCCGGATCCTTCTTATGAGGAAGAGTTCCAATCGAAATATTGACGATCCGGATCTTCATTTCCTTTTGTTTTAACAACACGTACCGGATCCCGTTTATCACATCTCGGATTTTTCCACCACCTCTCTGATTCAGCACCTTGACAGCAAAGATCTGCGCCTCCGGTGCCATTCCGCTGTACAGACCTCTTCCGCTTTTTCCATTTCCGGCAAGAATTCCTGCCACATGGGTTCCGTGTCCGTTGTCATCATATATGGTTTTCTTCCCCTGTACACAGTCCTTCCATCCCACGATGCGGCCGACAAGATCCGGGTGCTGTGTGATCCCTGTATCCAGAACGGCACAAACGACGCCCTTTCCAGTGATTTTGTTTCGCATTGTATCCGAACACCAGTAGTGGATTTTCCGTTTCAAATCTTTCATATTTAAAATATCCTTTTTCTATTAGAATATTCTTTCTGAAATCAGATGCCAATTTCTTCGGAACTTTTTTGAAACACTGACATGCCTCCTTACATATGATGAAGTGTAAAGAAACCTTACTGGAGGCTATCAAATATGAGTGAATTAAGTGCAACAAACTGCGGATGTGGAAATTCTATGGATAACTGTGGATGCGGAATGTCTTCCTGCGTATGGATCATTCTTCTCCTCTGCTGCTGTGGCGGATGGGGACGCAATGGCGACGGATGTGGATGTGGAAATGACAGCTGCCTGTGGATCATCCTTCTTCTCTGCTGCTGTGGTGGTTTCGGCAACGGATGCGGATGCGGCAATGGCTGTGGATGCGGATGCTAGACAACATAATATTTCCTGCATAGGACTTAAGAGACGGAGTCATTTTTCCGTCTCTTTTTTCATATATATTTATAACGCTGATACCGGAAGGAGTCACCATGGCCGGAAAACCTTCT
>ENA-OOXP01000231-OOXP01000231.1-human-gut-metagenome-genome-assembly--contig:-NODE-231-length-42310-cov-4.993184_pt1 | contig 42310 bp, 30 predicted proteins | sample MGYA00241591_ERZ501351 | MGnify/ENA primary metagenome ERZ501351 (study PRJEB25962, sample SAMEA1968361) | human gut metagenome | biome: human gut; feature: human-associated habitat; material: faeces...
GACGCTTGAATATGAATAGCTACAACCTTCGTAGTGATAGAGTGATAGAGGATTTTCAGGAAACTTCGTATGCCGATCACAATCTTCTTTGAAAACGGAGGGGGATACTTTGGGGGGCAAAATGTATGTGCCCCCCTTATTGAGTTAAATTAATGGGATCTTTTTATTTTATCTGCTTGAACGCTTTTCCCAGCATATCCGTGATGTCACTGGCGATCATGCTTTCTTCTGAACGGTAGACGGCAGCCAGGTCACCGGCTGTCCCGTGAAGGAAAACACCTGAAACGGCTGCCGTTTCGGGCTCTAATCCCTGTGCGAGCAATGCTAAGATGATACCTGTCAAAACGTCACCACTACCCGCCGTAGCCATACCCGGATTTCCACAATTGTTGAAATAAACGTTTCCGGTAGCCGTACAGATTGCTGTATAAGCCCCTTTCAAGACAACGCAAAGTTGATGATCGGTAGCGAAAGCTTGAGCCTTTTTCAACCGTTCGTATGAATTAGTGCTTTCACCCGCTATCCGGTCGAATTCTTTGGGATGCGGTGTCAGGATGCTGCGTGGAGGGATGCGTTTCAATAAATCTTTATTGGCTGCAATCAGGTTCAACGCGTCGGCATCGATCACAAGTGGCTTTTCTACTACTTGGAGTAGTTGTTCCAGAGCTTTGACGGAATCCGGATGTTGTCCCAGACCAGGCCCGATCGCGATTGAGGAGTAGGCTTTGATACCGGAAACAGAGCTGAAATGATCTTGATGTTGATCCAGATCAACCATCGCTTCTGGAAAGGCAGTCTGCAAAATCTGCTCGCCACGTCCGGGGATGTGGACGGTCAGTAAGCCTGCTCCACTTCTAAGGCAGGCTTTAGCGGATAGGAGGGCTGCTCCCATCTTTCCGTGGCTTCCGGCGATCAGAAGCGCATGGCCGAATGTCCCTTTATAGGCAAAGCGGTTACGGGGTTGGAAAACAGCAGCAATATCTTCTTCCGTCACCAATGTGAATTGTGTCGGGGTGCTGGCAATTATTTCCGGGTGTAACAGGATGTCCAGTACTTTCCATTCACCGACAAATTCTGCATTTTCGGGAAGTAGAAACGCTAATTTCGGAAAACCGAATGTCAGCGTCAGATCGGCATGGATAATAGCGTCCGGATCGTTCTTGCGGTTGTCTTCTCCGAACAGGCCGGAAGGAATGTCGATCGCAACGACGGTCGCATCCGACTGGTTGATATATCTTACCATCGCGGCAAATCCTCCGGTTAAGGGGCGATTCAGGCCGGAACCGAACAAGCCGTCTATCACGACATCCCGTTCTTCCAGTTCGGGCGGGACAAAATCGTCCACGACTTCCGTGAATTCGATCTTTTCCATGTGAAGCAACCGTTGCTTGTTCAGCTCACAGTCATCAGAAAGACGCATGGTTGGATTGAACAGATAAGTTTCCACCCGGTAACCGGCATCCGTCAGCATACGGGCGATTGCCAGCGCATCGGCTCCGTTGTTTCCTTGTCCGGCAAATACGATAATACGAGTTTGTTTGGAATAGCGGCGGCAAAATTCACTTGTAAATACGGTTGCCGCACGTTCTACCAAGTCGATAGAGCTGATCGGTTCGTTTTGAATGGTATATTTATCGAGCTCTCTGACTTTATCTGTTGAGAATATCTTTATCATAACTATCGGTTGTCTTTGTTTCTTTGTGCATACAAATGTAGGAATATTACTTTTCTTTTGAAAGAAAAGTTTTGCTTACTTTTGAGTCACTGGGATTTTGCTGTGCATGTAATTTGTTTTCATAAAAAAACACTCCCGATTATCTGTTAATGACATGATAATCAGAGAGTGTCTTCTTTTGAGCGGTAGGCGAGGCTCGAACTCGTGACCCTCAGCTTGGGAAGCTGATGCTCTACCAACTGAGCTACTACCGCGTTGGATGGTGCAAAAGTATACAAATCTTTTATTTTTTACTACCTTTGGCTCAAAAAAATTAGAATAATTTATAGGAATGGAAAAGCTAACGCTGATAAAGGTGGGAGGAAAGATTGTGGAAGAAGAGGAAACACTTCGCAATCTGTTGAATGATTTCTCGCAGGTAGAAGGATATAAAGTGCTGGTTCATGGGGGCGGACGTTCCGCTACGAAGCTGGCTGCACAATTGGGTATCGAGAGTAAGATGGTGGGCGGTCGCCGGATTACGGATGTTGACATGTTGAAGGTGGTTACAATGGTTTACGGGGGACTGGTCAATAAGAATATTGTCGCCGGCCTTCAGGCCTTAGGTATAAATGCGTTGGGACTGACCGGAGCGGATATGAATCTGATGCGGTCGGACAAACGTCCGGTGGGAGAGGTGGACTACGGTTTTGTCGGTGATGTGAAAGAGGTGAATGCGGATCTGCTGGCATCCCTGATTCATCAAGGTATTGTTCCGGTATTGGCTCCCCTTACACACGACAAACAAGGACATATGTTGAATACCAATGCTGATACGATCGCAGGAGAAGCCGCAAAAGCTCTGGCGAAACATTTTGAAGTGACTTTGATGTTCTGCTTTGAAAAGAAAGGTGTCTTGAAAGATGAGAACGATGATGAAAGTGTGATTCCCGAAATAGACCGTACGGCTTTCGAGCAGTATGTGGAAGCGGGTGTGATTCAAGGGGGAATGATCCCTAAGCTCGAAAATTCGTTTCAGGCGATCGATGCCGGGGTTAAGCAGGTGATTATCACGCAGGCTTCGGATATTCATTTGGGGAAAGGTACACGTGTCTTTTAAAGTGTTACTAAATTTGTTGCTAATATTATGTTTTGCAACAAATTTGGGTTGTAAAATGATAATAAGTAAAATTGTTTCGTATATTTGTGGTGTAAATAGTTTAAGTGTATTTTTTAAGACGAACGTTGGGATACTGTACAGGTCTGTTTTTTGGTAACTAATTTGCGAAGGAATATATAACAATATACCTGTACAAAATAGAAGGGGGAGCTTGGGAGAGTTTCCCCTTTTCTGTTACCTTTGCTTCGTGTAATAAAAAGGCGATGGAAAATAGGAAAATAGTTGTGAATATTCGGAACGTCGTGACCCGTTTGCCGGAACTGCGTTTTGAAGAACCTCTCAATTGGATAATAGAAGAGGGACAACAATGGGGTGTTATCGGGCCGAACGGTGCGGGCAAAACATTGATTGCTGACGTCATGCAGCGTAAATTTGCATTGAAGGAAGGCGAAGTTGCTTTCGGATATGAGGGAAATGTCGGTACCCTGGTGAAAAGTATTGCGTTTAAAGATATTTACTCCTTGGCCGATTGCCGTAATTCTTATTATCAGCAACGCTGGCATTCGACTGAAACGGATGAGGTCCCAACAATAGAAGATATATTAAAAGAAGATGCGGGATCGGAAGATTATCATAAAGTGTTATCTTTGTTCGGCATAGAAGAGCTTTTGCCAAAGAAACTGATCTTCCTGTCCAGTGGTGAGTTGAGGAAGTTTTTGATTGTTCGTACGTTATTGAAGCATCCTCGTGTCTTGATATTGGATAATCCGTTTATCGGATTGGATGCTCCTTCGAGGGGTGTTCTGGTGGAGATGTTGCAGCAAATAACGAAGTTGAAATGTGTGCAGGTGGTTTTACTGCTTTCCAATCCGGACGATATACCTGAAATGATTACACATGTCTTACCGGTCAAGCAACGCAAATGTCTTCCTGTTTACAGCCGAGAGGAATTCCTGAAGCAAACGGATCTGATAGCCGATTTATTCCCATTCGAAGGAAAGGAAGATTCCGTTCGGAGCGGGGCGTTTTCACTTCCGGTCGGGGAACAGAAAGAACCTTCCGCTCATCTCGTTACTTTCAGGATGGAACATGTTTCGATCAAGTATGGTAACCGTACGATTCTGAAAGATCTGGATTGGGAAGTGAGAAACGGGGAGAAATGGGCGTTGTTCGGTCCGAACGGGGCTGGCAAATCGACTTTGTTGAGTTTGATTTATGCCGATAATCCGCAGTCGTATGCCAATACGCTTTATCTTTTTGATCGTAAACGTGGTTCGGGGGAAAGTATCTGGGATATAAAGAAGCGTATCGGATATGTTTCCCCGGAAATGCATCTTTTCTATATGGAGAATGTGCCGGTATTGAATATCGTCAGTTCCGGATTTTTTGACTCGATCGGGTTGTTCAGGAAATGCACGGAGAGGCAGCAACAGGTAGCTTTGGCCTGGATGCGTGTATTCGGTATTGAAGAGTTGAAAGACCGTTCTTTTCTTACACTTTCTTCCGGTGAACAGAGGTTGGCGCTTTTAGCGCGTGCGTTTGTCAAAGATCCGGACCTGATTATCTTGGATGAACCGTTGCACGGATTGGATGTGAGCAATAAAAAGAAGGTGGCTGCCATTATCGAGCAGTTCTGTTCGCGTCCGGGAAAGACGTTGATTTATGTCACGCACTATCCGCATGAATTGCCAGCTTGTGTGGATAAACGTTTTGAATTGGTTAAACACGCTTAAGGATTTGTCAGATGAAATACAAACTTGTTGCCTTTTGGTTGATCGTTTTCGGAGCTTTGTTTGCTTTTTTGCAAATGTGTTTCGAGTATCATTTTTACTATATAGAACAGAGTCAGCTGTTTTTGTTTTCCGAGGCGTATATAAGGAATAAACTGCTTCTTCCGGGTGGCTTTTCCATGTTGGTGGCGGAATTCCTGGTGCAGTTTTTTATCCGTCCCTATGTTGGGGCGTTGGTTACTGCGGTCTTATTGACAGGTGTCGGGGTTTGTACGGCTGGTATTGTGAAACGGATCGCGCCTGTTTCGGGGCTTTTTATCCTTTATGTGCTACCGATGTTGGCTTTGCTGTTCATGCATTTCGACTTCAATTACAGGGTACAGGGCACTGTTTGCTACCTGATGATGATGGCTTTGCTCTGTGGGTATATGAGGATACGGAATGATCTTTTCCGTTTGGTGGCAGGTTGTGTGTTGGTTCCGGTCTTGTTTTGGTTGGCAGGATCGATTGCCGTCTTGTTTGCCGGAATGGTTTGCCTGTTCGAAGGGTTGCGTAAGACGCCTAAATGGTATATCTCGTTGATCGGGGTTGCAGAGGTTTTGCTATTGGGTGTTGGAACGGTTTATTTCTCTTTGATGGGTGAATACCGATGGGTTTTTGGTCCGGATCTGTATTACCATTATACGCTCCATCCAAAAGAAATCATTTATTATTCTTGGATTTGTCTGCCTCTGGTCTTTCTTGTCGCTTTCTTTATCCGGAATAAAAATAGCTTGTCCGGAAAGAAATGGCGGGCGGGGATCAGTTGTATTGCTCAATTGGCTATGATTGCTGCCGTTCTGTGGTGGGGAATGCCCAAATATAGCGATGCAAAGACACTGAAGTTGAAAAAACTGGATTATTTTGCCCGTACGGAACAATGGGACAAGACGATAGAAGAATGTAAAGGGAAACTGACAAATTTCTTATATATGTGCCATCTGAATATGGCATTGGCCAATAAGGGAGAACTTTCGGATAAAATGTTCAACTTCGACCAGCGGGGACCTCAAGGATTGCTTGTACAATGGAATAAATCGGAAAATATCTCTTGCATGCTCAGTGATATCTATTTTACGATGGGAGCAACCGCTTCATCGCAGGAAATGGCTTTTGAGGGGTATGTGAGTGCTATGGAGGATGGTAATCCTCGTATGTTGAAGAGACTGGTGCAGACAAATCTGATTTACGGTACGTATCCCGTAGCTGAAAAATATATCTCAATACTTGAGAAAACATATGCATACCGGGATTGGGCCCAATCACAGCGCAAATACCTTTATAATGACGAAGTTGTCGAAAGCGATCCCATATTAGGAACCCGTAGGCGGATGTTGCCGGATCGGAATTCATTGGCAATGATAAAGGGGTTGGCAGGAGATCTGGCGCTTTTCTTGGAAAAAGGACCTGCCAACTCTGCTGCTTTGCAGTATTTGGGTGCAATGTATTTATTGGCTAAGGATCTGGAAGGATTTAAAGCGCTGGTGGAAAAATATTACGGGACAGAGTTTTTGCCCGTATTGCCCGTGCATTTTCAGGAAGCCGTTATTGTGATGTCTGAAAAAGAACCGGATTACTGGAAACGTTTCAATGTCTCCGAAACAATTGTTGCCCGCTTCACCGACTATAAAAAGCAGGTGCTTGCGAACCGCAATAACAGTGCTATTGCCGGGCTGTTGAACCGGTCGTACGGAAATACCTACTGGTTTTACTTTATGTTTAAATGATGCGTAAGAAAATGGAAAGAAAGAATGTATATATATGTATGCTGGCGGCTTTGTTGTCTTGTTCCGACTCGGTGAAAGTGAGCCGTACATTAGACGCGATGCCTGCCATTTTTCCGGATTATAACGGTGTGGTTATTCCTCCTAATATGGCTCCTTTGAATTTTGCTTTGGATGATCAGGATGCCGGATCGCGTGCTGTTTTTTCTTTTGGTGGGCAACAATTCGAGGTGAAAGGAGAAAAGGGTAGCATTGTGATTCCTCCTTCCAAATGGAAGAATTTGCTGGAATCGGCTGCCGGGGACTCCATACAGGTAACGGTCCAAGTGAAACAAGGCAATGAATGGGTGGCCTATTCTCCTTTTACTATCCGGGTTGCTCCAGAAAAGGTAGACTCTTATTTGGCTTATCGTCTGATCGATCCGGGATATGAGTTGTGGAACAAGATGGGAATCTATCAAAGGGATTTGGAGAGTTATACGCAAATTCCTATTATTGAAAATAAGATGAGTGGAAACAACTGTGTGAATTGCCATTCGTTTTGCATGCAGGATCCGAATAAGATGCTATTTCATATGCGCGAGACTTTTCCGGGGACGATCCTGGTCGATGGCGATAAGATTGAAAAGCTGAATACCAAGACGAAGGAAACGATTTCTCCTTTGGTTTACCCTTCCTGGCATCCTTCGGGCAAATATGTGGCTTTCTCTGTGAATACAACCAAGCAGGCATTTCATCTGAATGACAGGAATAGGGTGGAAGTATATGACGAGACTTCCGATGTAGTGGTGTACGATGTGGAAAAACACGAGATCGTGACGGCTTCAAATATCTTTTCGAAAGATGCTTTTGAAACATTTCCGACTTTCTCTCCCGACGGAAAGACACTCTATTTCTGTACAGCAGAGGCTCGACCTATTCCGCAGGAGTACTCGGAAGTCAAATATAATTTATGTTCCGTCTCTTTTGATCCGGTGACACGTGCTTTCGGGGCGCAGGTCGATACGCTTTACAATGCGAAGAGCGGTGGGATGAGTGCTTCTTTTCCGCGCGTTTCGCCTGACGGACGTTACCTTTTGTATACATTATCCGGTTATGGAAACTTTTCGATCTGGCATAAAGATGCTGATTTATATATGGCGGACCTTCAGACAGGCACGAGCCGTCCGTTGGTGGAAGTGAATAGCGACGATGTGGAAAGCTATCATTCCTGGAGTAGCAACAGTCGTTGGTTCGTATTCAGTAGCAGGAGGATAGACGGTTTATATACACGCCCATATATTGCTTATGTCGATGAAGACGGCAAAGTTGGCAAGCCCTTCCTGTTGCCTCAGAAAGATGCCGGTTTCTATCAGTCCTTTATGAAATCTTTCAATATCCCGGAATTTATAACCGGAAAGGTAAAAGTACGAGGCCGGGTCTTGGCTATTAAGGCAAAAGAGGATAAGGGGACGGATGTCAGGCTTGCTCAGCAATAAGGTTGGATAGAAAGAAAAGAAATGGTGGTGTATCAAAAGAGCTGTAATCCTTTTTTGATACACCACCATAATAATAGGCAATTTCTTTTTATGGAAGAGTAATAAGAATAGAACCACCTTCTCCTGTGTAATCAAAACCTCCTTGCAAAGCTTCTATGTAATAGTAAGGAGCTAATTGGAAAGTCTTGTCATCTAGCTGTTTATTATTTGCCAAACTGATTCCTGCAAAATCACTTGGGTGGTGGGCATAAATTGCATTTGAGGCACTTCCGTCATAATTGATTCCGATAAAGAATTTATTATAATAAATAATGCCATCCTTAATCCAAAATTCGATATAATCGCATGAAGTTGAGGCTACAGCGTTTCCCCATCCGCCATCATCATTTTTCAAACCTTGTTCATATGGTTTCATTACACGATAACGGTCAAAGCCATCCGCTTTTTGAATTTCTACATTGTAAGGCTTTTCTGTAAAAGCCAAAACGTCAGCAAATGTACCTGTTCCCAAAGATACCCAGTTATAGTCTTTATTAACCGTAACTGAAACTGTGTTACTGCCACTTACAGGTTCATTTGTATTATCCAATGTTAGTGTGATATTCAATTCTTTGCCAATTTCCAAAGGAGATACGTTGACTGTGACTTTTGTCATATTTTCACCAGCAGCAAAAGTATAATCGGAAACAGTACAACCGGCTAAGGGGACTTCATCGACCGTAGCAGTCAATACAATGGTCCCACTTGATTCGCTGTCGGCATTTGCACGTACTAGATCTACTGTAAAGGTCGGATCAGCAGGTGAAACCGTGATATTAGCTAAAGAAGCATTTACAAAAACAGCTCTATTTGCTGCATCTGTATTATATAGAGCACATTCTTGTTCATTATCACAGGCTGCAAAGCCCAAGATAATTGATAGAAGAGTGGTTAATGTTGATAATTTTGAAATATATTTCATCGCTTTTATCTTTTAATCAATGAATAAATTTATTTAGTATCACCGACCGGATTTTGGTCTTTGGTCTGGTCCAGACTGGAATTTCCATCAAATTCAGTTTGAGGAATTGTCAATACCCACATATAGCTTTCCGGGTCATTTGCATTGCGATTAACAAGCAAAGCGTCAGTCGGCCAACCCATTTCTGCAGTTCGTTTGAATCCCTGTTTCAAACGACGAATGTCGTAGATACGACCAAATTCGCCCCAAAGTTCGATACGACGCTGTATAATGATTTCTTCCAATAATGAACCTGTATAATCAGAAGTCAATTTTCCCATAGATGTACCGGACTTTTGAGCACAGCTGTAAGACGCGTCACGCTTACTCATCAAATCCATTAAGTATTCGCGTGCACCAGCATCATTTCCTAAACGACATTCTGCTTCAGCAGCAATCAGGTACATTTCTTCTATACGCATCCAAACATAATCTCCCATCCAAGTTTGGATATCGGAAAACTTAAATTTTTCCTGCTGATAACCACCATCTTTATTGTTGGCATCTTTCGGGTTCCACCAGACCAACCGTTCGTCTTCCGTTCCCATTTTTCCATACAAATCTTTGTTGATCTGTTTGCGGGCTTTTGCTCCGTATTTATCGGCATCTGCATCCATGTGTGTGAACAAACCTGCATACATACCGCTTTGGTCAGATATGATTTCTGCCCCCCACATAACATTTGGTGCGCTTACGCTGTTCAAACCTTTAAATTCTGAAACTTTTGCAATCGTGCATTTGCTTACAGCAATAGCTTCTTCCGATGATTTTTTAGCGGTAGCCCAGTCTTCCATCACTAATGCGATACGAGCCTGCAAGCCTAATGCTGTGGCATAGTCGATATGTGAAATGTGTTTGCGGGTTGTACCGTTTAACCGTTCGACAGCTTTATTGATGTCATTCATAATCTGAGCATATGTCTCTTGCACTGTAGAACGTGGTTTTCCTTCTGTACCGGCGACTGTCGGCTCGACATATATAGGGCAACAAGGTTCACCCTCATGTCCTTTATAGGTCCGGGCAAAACTTTGCGCTAACATGAAATAGGAGTAAGCCCGTATTGCATAGGCCTGCCCCATGATATAGTTGACTTCCGTTTCTGTCCCTGCCATAGTTTCCTCTGCATCAAGTATATAATTAGCATTGGAAATCCAAGTATAATAGCAATTCCATAAATCATATGAGCGCCAAGTAGTAGCAGTATATCTGCTTTTTACGTTATATAAGCAATCATACCAGAACCAGCCGCTGCCCATTGCAGCCATGATCATATCTTCTCCCATCACATCGGCCATCAGATTGTAAGCACTGATACCGAAGCATTGGTGTGTATTATCTGTTGGAGACCATGCTGAATACATGGAACGGTAAAGACCGTTCAGTGGAACTAAAGCCGCATTGGCATTTGCTAATAGTCCGCTTCCGGACATTGAATCAGTCGGATTGGTATCAAGAGAACTTTCCAAGCATGACGATAGAGTCGTACAAGCCACCAGACCGACAATCATATATTTGAATATCTTTTTCATCTTGTATCTTATAAAATAATGATTTAACATTAGAAGTTAATTTCTACACCAAAAGAGTATGTTTTGTTTGGTGTATACGAATAATCGGTTTCACCCTTAAAATTGTATTGAGGGTCCATACCTTTCAAATGAGAAAATAACGCCAGGTTATCAATGGAACCGAATACACGGACATTTCCCAGTTTTGCTTTTCTCATCCAGTCTTTAGGCAAGGAATAGCCTAATGTGATATTTTTGATTGCAAAATAAGATGCATTGATTAAGAAACGATCTGTCGTTGTATAAGCACCGTTGATTTCCACACGAGGCACATCTGTAATATCGCCTGGTTTCTGCCAACGGCGTAGCTGATGTTTATTCCAGGTGTTCGTCGCATATTGGGCGTTCATGGAACCTGTATACAGACTGTCATATATTTTACCGCCAATCGAATAGGAGGTTAGGACTGACAAATCGAAGCCTTTGTAAGAAAAGTCTGTTCCAATACTTCCGTAAAGATCCGGAATACGGTTGCCTTGATAATATTTACTGGTTGATGCTTTTGAATAGTCATCGCTGATACGTTCGTTGATGATGTTTCCATTTTCATCCTTGTCGTATACCCAATAGAGTTGAGCGCCTGTAGCTGGATCTACTCCTGCTGATTTAGCCATATAGAACGTATTGATAGGCATGCCCTCTTTGATACTGTAAACTCCCTTGATGATTTCGGGTGCTGTATTAGTCAGCTTCAAGACTTTATTTTTTACAGTTGATCCCATCCAACTTATGTTCCAGACGAAATCATCCGTTCTGATAGCGGTACCTCTTATTTCAAATTCGAAACCCGAGTTTCTCATGTCTCCGACATTGGCATTGTAGCCATTGAATCCGGTAGAAGTTGCCATCGGGTAACTTAACAACATATCGACAGTCTTACGATTGTAATATTCGGCATTGACGGATAGACGGCTTCCAAGGAAGGTCGCTTCGACACCGACATTCAAGTTTCCATTCTTTTCCCAAGACACTACCTGATTTTCCAATGAAGAAACCATACCTCCGATCTGGTTCGAATTCGGCCAATCTAAATCATACAAGCTTTGCCATAAGTAATAATTGCTTGTCTTATCTGAATTCAGGATATTATCATTACCTTGTTGTCCATAGCTTAATTTCAAAGACAGATTATCAATCCATTTAACATCTTCCATGAACGCTTCTTTGGAAATGCGCCAGTTACCACCGATAGACCAGAATGTTCCCCAACGATGATCTTTATGAAAACGAGAAGATCCATCGGTACGCAAAGATGCAGAGAAATAATACTTTTCATCATAATTATAGTTGAAACGTCCTAACCACGATTCGATACGATATTTGTCCGTATAAGAATCGGCTGCATACAAAGTCGTTCCCGGACGCAGTTCAAGGATACCGTCTACCAGGTTTGTTTTTCCAGCCTTCAAATATTCGTAGCTGTAAGCATAAAATTCATGTCCAGCCAAAACATCAAAAGAATGTAATCCGAAAGAACGGTTCCATGACAACAGTTGGTTGAAAGTATAACTTTGCATGCGTGTGTTATATTTGGTCAATAAACCACCTGCTGTAGCCTGGTTTCCATGATACATATTCATATAGCTCATTCGTGATTGGTTGCGGTAATCAAGACCGAAATTCACATTCAGTTTAATTCCCTTGAAAACACCGAAATTATCTTTATCTGAACCAAAAGTCACTCCAGTGCGAAGGCTTGCCACATCATTCTTTTTATTTGATTTGTCGTCAGTCAAACCGCCGACTGGATTGTAATCCGTATAGCTTCCCGGACGTCCGTTTTCTCCATAATCCAATTGAGGTTTTCCATCTTCACCCAATACATTCTTTCCATCCAATCCCTTCACATAGACGGGAAATAACGGTGAAACGAACTGTGCTGAATACCATACATTTGATGTGGAAGATCCGTCATAGTCACTGTAATCCTGCACTGAATTAGACAAGGAGGCATTCATGTTGGCCTTAAACCAATCTGTAATATTAGAATTAACGTTTACACGAGCATTATAACGCTGAAAGCCTGTATTGATAAGAATGCCATCTTCATTCAGATAACCGAGAGAAAACATATATTTTGTTTTTTCAGAACCGCCGTTTACAGATAATTGGTGTTCTTGCCTGAATGCATTATCTCGTTGAACTGCATCCATCCATCGTTCATTCCAGGCTGAAACAGCATCAGCTTGTACCATTCCTGTTTCAGGATTGATCAAATTGTCCCATGTGTAATTCTTAAACGGGTTGTATAGTTCACCACCTAAATTGGCACTTAAACCGGCTCTTGCCATCTGTTGTGCTTGTTCCCATGAATAACCAGAGTTGAATACGTAACCATTACGAAGAGCTTCATAAGTTAATTGCACAAATTCTTTCTGATCGACCATATCATACGGTTGGATAGCACGTGATGCCCATCCTACAGTTGAACGCCATGTTACTTGAGCTTTTCCTTCTTTACCCTGTTTAGTTGTGATCATAACGACACCGTTCGCACCACGCGCACCATACAAAGCACCAGCAGAAGCGTCCTTCAATACAGTCATAGACTCGATATCAGACGGATTGATGGAACTTAAAGAACCATCGAAAGGAATACCATCGACAACATACAAAGGATCTTGTGATGCATTAATTGAACCATAACCACGGATTACAATGGAAGCATCTTCGCCAGGCTGTCCGGATCCTGAAGTTGTCAACAATCCTGTTGCCTGTCCTTCTAACCCTTTTGTTAAGTTTGTAATAGGACGGAGTTCTAATTTTTCATTACTGATCGTAGAGGCCGATCCCGTAAAAGAACTTTTTTTAGCGGTACCGTAAGCGACAACCATTACTTCGTCAAGCATCTGATTGTCCCCCTCCAATACTACATTTACTTTTGGCTTGATTCCAACTTCCTGAGACTTCATCCCCACGAAGGAAATAACCAGAGTCTTTGCAGAACTTGATAATCTATCAATTGGGTGATTATCAATATGTTATTTATTGTCTTTTAAAGACTGGTTGTGGAAGGACTATCAAATTGTTATCTTGTTAATGTCTTATATATTAGCTACATATTGTTTTTTTAGACATTAGCGAGAATTCTTTTACAAAATAGAGTATGACTTATTTTCTACTTGTTTCGTGGAATAAATAGCCATTTATTCATGTATATAAGAAAATGTAAACTACCTGTAAATCATCATTTACGGTTCAAGCTTTGTGGAATATGAATTTTATATAGAACAATGCAAAAGATACCGACACTATCTGAAATCGCTCCTTTGACAACAGGTAAACTAAGTCGTTTCATGCCATCAACTAAGTCAAAACACCCCAAGAACTAAATGATAACATATAACAAAGTATCTGTTAGTAGTTACTACTTATTACCTATACGTAGTACTACCTATGGACGTTATGTAGTACTATGTATTTGCGATAGGTAGTACTACATACGAATAATATGATGTATGTCTTGAATTAGTTTACTATGACTTTCGGAATAGTTTATGCTATGTTACGGATCAGTTATCCTAAGAGAGCAGGTAGATTCCGGGTAATGTGTCTACAGTCTTTAATTATTTTCTACCCTTGTAGACCCGAGGCGTTTTTTCACCCTTCAGAATTGTCCAAAAACGGTATTTAGGCGAGAGGTTAAAAATAGATAATTTTAAAGGAGGCGAAATCAAGGAGATTTCATGAGAGATCAATCTAAAATATCGATTTTACATGATCTTTTGTTAATTATCATCCCCATTTTTGTAAAATCCTATTAGTTTTTTAGTTGTTATAATAAATTTATTATTACATTTGCCATCTCTTAGGAATATTTATACATTGCTTATATGTATAAAAACAGATAGTGCAAATTAGTTATTTATAAGTTAAACAAAAAAAGTGTGTCTATGAAAAGGTTAACTTTCCTTTTATTCTGCCTATTATTAGGTATTGGGATGGCCAACGCTCAGACGACGAAAGTAACAGGTACTGTTATTTCGGCGGAAGACAACGAGCCCATCATTGGTGCATCTATAGTTGTTAAAGGTACGACTATAGGTACAGTAACAGATTTTAACGGTGCATTTTCTCTGGATGTACCAAGTTCTGCAAAGACTCTGGTAGTTTCTTTTGTAGGTATGAAATCTCAGGAAATCGGCATCAAACCGACATTACATGTTGTGTTGGCAGCAGATAACCAAATGCTTGACGAAGTGATGGTTGTTGCGTATGGTACTGCTAAGAAATCATCTTTTACCGGAGCCGCTTCATCAGTAAATGCGGAAAAAGTATTAAAAGATGTACCTGTTACATCTTTTGAACAAGCCTTGCAAGGCGCAACAACTGGTCTGACCGTAAATTCGAGCAGTGGACAGCCTGGTGCAGGTTTAAGCATTCGTATTCGTGGAACAGGTTCTATGAACGCCACAAATGAACCTCTTTATGTAATCGATGGTGTACCGGTTATTTCCGGAGATATTGCTGTATCTGGAGTAAGTAATGACTCAAAAGCTTTCAATATCATGTCTTCAATCAATCCGAGCGACATTGAAAATATCACGGTTTTGAAAGATGCTGCGGCTGCTTCTTTGTATGGTTCACGTGCTGCAAATGGTGTAATTCTTATTACAACGAAAAGAGGTAAGGAAGGCAAAACTCAGATCAATTTTAAAGCGAACTGGGGTTTTTCCGACTGGGCTGTTAAAAACAGGGAAACTGTTTCAGGGGAACAGCAGCACGAACTTACCTATGAAGCATATTACAATGAAGGTATTTTATACAAAGATATGTCAGAAGAAGAAGCAAGAGCTTACGCACAAGAAGGTGCAGATACTTTCGCTCCTTTAAGAGATCACTATTCAAACTGGGAAGATGCATTATTCAAGAAAAGTGCATTCAACCAGAATTATGAGTTTTCAGCACAGGGAGGTAGTGAACTGACAAATTTCTTCGCTTCATTGAACTACAAAACGGAAGACGGTATGATTAATACCACCGGTATGGAAGGATTTACCGGTAGAGTAAACGTAACCCATAAATCAAAAGATGGGAAAATGCAGATGGGAGCTAATATCTCATTCTCAAAACAAAAATCAGAAATGGCTTCGGAAGGAACGGCTTATGCCAATGCCTATTTCGTTAAAAACTGGTATGCAATCCCTAACCTTCCTATTTATAATGAGGACGGTTCATTTTATGAAGGTTTTCCCTTGGATCAATTAAATGTGCCTAACCCATTAAGGGATCAAGGATTGGATAAAAATACATCCGAAGTGCTTAGAAGTACCAACTCCTTATGGGCTTCTTATAAAATAATCGAAGGGCTGACAATCAAGGAAACAATAAGCTATGACTTTATCGACAACCAGTCAACAACTTACTGGCCGATGAATTCGAATAACGGTGAGGCTTACAATGGTTTGATGATCAAATATCCATATCAGCACCACAACATCTATTCATCAACGGTATTGAATTATACCAACACATTTGCCGACAAGCACAATCTGGATGTTTTGCTCGGATGGGATGTTGACGACAGAAAAGAACAATTTGTCCAAGCAGTCGGCGCCAACTATCCGCACGATAAATTACCAGAACTTGGTAATACGTCGGAACCGATGACAGCCTCATCCGGATATAGCGAAGATCATCTGTTATCTTTGCTTTCTCGTATAAATTACGATTATGACGACAAATATTACATTTCTGCAAATTACCGCCGTGATGGTAGCTCAAGATTAGGAGCAAACACACGTTGGGGTAACTTCTGGTCTGTTTCTGCTGCTTGGAGATTGAGCCAGGAAGCTTTCATGAAAAATTTGACTTATGTTGATGACTTGAAGCTAAGAGTTTCTTATGGTATAAATGGTACTTTACCCTCTAAGTTCTATTCACATTTGAGTTTGTTCGGTTATGGCTTTAACTATCAGGATCAACCGGGATCTGCTCCTACGACTATTCCTAATCCGGATCTGGGATGGGAAAAGAATGAGAACTTCAATATCGGTTTCGATGCCAGACTGTTCGGCCGTTTAAGTGTAGCATTCGATTTCTATAATCGTGAAACAAAAGACTTGTTGCAAGATGTTCCGGTCTCAATGACTACTGGTTTCAATAATACATTGAAAAACGTAGGAGCCATGAATAACCGTGGTATTGAATTGGATATGAACTATGACGTATTCAATGAAACAGCAGTAAAATGGTCTACAGGTATAGTTCTATCTCATAACAAAAACAAGATCAGCAAACTGTATGGAGGAAAAGACATCATTAGCGGAACTTCCATCTTGAGAGAAGGTGAATCTTATTATTCTTGGTGGAGCCGTGAATGGGCTGGCGTTGATCCTCAAACGGGTGAAGAACAGTGGGTATTGAACACTGAAAACGAAGATGGAACCATCAATCGTGGATTGACTAAAGATCCGTCACAGGCTCAACGTGTTATTATCGGAAAACCGGATCCTAAAGTAACCGGAGGATGGAGAAATAACCTTTCTTGGAAGGGCTTGGATTTAAGCGCCTTATTTTCATTCTCTTTAGGTGGACATATCATGGATGATCCTGCGCTGCTGTACACAGATACAGATGGTGAAACTGCATATCAATCCATTGGTATCCAGCAGTTGGACAGATGGCAAAAACCGGGTGACATTACAGATGTTCCGAGACGTATCAATAGCTATCAATATGCTCGTTACGGAAGTTCCCGTCATATGAAGAGTTCAAACCATCTCCGCCTGAAGACTGTAACATTATCTTATAATTTGCCGTCAAAATGGATGCAGGCTGCTGGAATGAGAAATGTCAGAATCTTCGCTTCCGGTAACAACCTGCTGACATGGGCTGCCTATAAGAATATTGATCCGGAACAGCCGGTCAATGGTGTGGCCACTTGGGCATTACCGAACTTGAAATCAGTAACATTTGGTATTGAAATCGGATTGTAATCCGGAATTCGTTTTACTATAAATAATAACAATGATGAATAGACTAAATATAAAATCTATATTTGCTGCTGTAGCAATAGCTTCAGTGACATTTACATCTTGTGATGGATATCTGGAAACTTTCCCTTCAGATTCATTGGTCAGCACAGATGCTATCACGACTTTACAAGATGTGGAAACAGCACTTAACGGAACATACTACAGTTTAAAGAGTGCCAACTATTATGGTTGTGATTTTGTATCACGCGCCGAAGTGGGGGGTGAAGACGTACAGACAATCTCTTCCGGGGGGTTAAGAACCGACACTTATTATCGTTTCATACACCGTCAGAATAACTCGCCGGAAAATTTATGGAGCTATCCGTATGCTGTTATCAACCGTGCGAATGTATTGCTGAATGCAATTGAAACAGGAGACCTTCCTGCAGGCGATGAACTTAATAATGCAAAAGGAGAAGCCTTAGCTCTTCGTGCTTTATGTCACTTCAACCTTCTGATTACATACGGAAAGCCTTATTTTGTAGAAAATGGAGCTACTCCGGGTGTAGTATTGGTAAAAAATGTTTTGAGCGCAGATGATCTTCCCAGTCGCTCAACTGTTGCAGAAGGGTATGATATGGTCATCAACGACTTGGAGGAAGCGTTGAAATGTATCGGGACGGAAGTAAAAGACGGACGTTTCAACAGTTGGGCCGTAAAAGGTTTACTGGCACGTGTCAATCTATATAAAAGAGATTGGGATAAAGCTTTTTCTTATGCAGAAGATGTAATCAAGAATTCTCCGTATTCTTTGCTGAAAACAGAAGACTATGTTGCAGCATGGTCTGGAAGATACTCTTCGGAATCCGTATTCGATCTGGAAATTTCGGATTTGGATGCCGGTGATCGTGAAATGTTTGGATATGTAGTCGATCCTAAAGGATATGCTGCTGTTTCCAACACGAAAGAATTTGAAGATCTTATCAACGAGAACCCGGATGACATCCGTCGTAATTTGCTAACTGCAGCATCAGTCGAAGGACGTACTTACATGAACAAATATCCGGGGATCAATGGTAAAACGGCCGTAAACAATATTCGTGTAATCCGTCTGTCAGATATTTATTTGATTGCTGCTGAAGCTGCATTGAAAAAATCTTCTGCTGATCAGGCTAGTGCAAATAAATACTTGAATGCGATCATCAAACGTGCTATTCCTTCCGCTTCAGATGTGACTGCTACCGAAGCATTGGTCTTGAAAGAAAGACGCAAAGAATTGGTGATGGAAGGTCATCGTTTTTATGACATCATGCGTTTAGGGATTACGGTAACTCGTAAGGGTGGATATCATTTCTTGAACAACACCGATCTTATATCTCCGAGTTATCAGGATTATCGCACGATTTTGGCAATACCACAGTCTGAAATAGATGTAAATCCCAATATCAAACAAAATGAAGGATACTTCTAACAGGATAATATTCAAATGAGAAATAGGCTGTTATTCTTATATAACAGCCTATTTTCTTTTGTGACTATTATATATAAGTATCTCCATATCCTACATTATTATTAGTCAATGTGCGTGAAACTGGTTAATTTGAAATCAATCGATTTCAAATTAACCAGTTTCATATTTGCACCTTCCAACTATTGTTGCTACATTTGTTTAGATATAAAAAATTATACTATGGAGGCTCCATTTGTTTACGGACGTATTGCCGATGACTTGAATTTTACTGACAGGAAAAATGAGGTTGCTTTGTTGACACAAAACTTCAAGAATCTCATTAATACCGTTATTATATCTCCACGTCGCTGGGGTAAAACATCTTTGGTAAATAAATGTGCCAAACTTTTGTCAGAAGAGAACAAGAATACACTGGTCTGTCAAGTCGATATTTTTAATTGTAGAACGGAAGAACAATTTTATACGGCCTATGCTAATGCTTTAATGCGGGTATCTACCTCTGCTTGGGAGGAATTTGTAGCAGGAGTAAAAAAATATTTGAGCCGAATGGCACCTACTGTTTCTCTTTCCGAAGGCAGTCAGAGCTATGAATTATCTTTTGGTATCGGTTTTAAAGATAACCGGTTGTCTTATGATGAGATATTAGATTTGCCACAACAGATCGCTAAAGATAAAGGTAAAAAGATCATTGTCTGCATTGATGAATTCCAAAATATCAACGAATATGAAGATTCGCTTGCTTTTCAACGTAAACTTCGTGCTCATTGGCAGACACATACATCTGTTTGCTATTGCCTGTATGGGAGTAAACGTCATATGTTACTGAGTATTTTCAATGACTACAGTATGCCTTTTTACAAATTTGGCGATATCTTATTCTTACAAAAAATAGAACGAAAAGACTGGGTTGCATTTATTTCCCAACGGTTTGCTGATACCGGAAAGCAAATATCGGATGAATTATCTGGTATGATTGCCGATAAAATGAAAAACCATCCGTATTATACTCAGCAATTAAGTCAGCAAACTTGGTTGCGTACATCAAAAGAGTGTTCGGAAGCTATTGTCAATGAGGCGTTCAACAGTTTGATCGGTCAATTGAGCCTGTTGTTTACCAATATAATAGATTCTTTGACTTCCCGTCAAATTAGCTTTTTGATAGCTGTCGCCGATGGAGTGGTTAATTTCTCATCTAAAGACATTTTGAAGCACTATCAATTGGGAACTTCAGCAAATATCAAAAACTTGAAAAAAGCGACACTTGAAAAAGATTTGATCGATATATTGCCTGGCAATACGATAGAAATCCAAGATCCGGCTTTTGAATATTGGCTTAAAAATGTGTATCAGAATCCTGCAAGATAGTTTAATCTACATCAAGAAATCAGGAGGAAACAGGTAGAACTACAGCACAGTTTAGAACTGTTAAGGATGTGGTTGCTACTTTCACTAAACATTTTAACACATTGTTAATCAAATAAATCAGTTTGCTATATATTTAGAATGTTATCTTTTATAGGAGAATGATGATTTAAAAAGATAAACCAAATAATACTTTGATAATCAATAATATAACCATCAACTAAGTTCTGCAAAGACTCTGGTAGTTTCTTTTGTGGGTATGAAAGCCCAGGAAATTGGGGTTAAGCCGAAAGTAAATGTGGTGTTGGAGGGGGATAATCAAATGCTTGATGAAGTGATGATTGTCGCTTATGGTACTGCCAAGAAAAGTGCTTTTACAGGATCTGCTGCAACAATTAAAAGCGAGAAAATCACCTCTCGTCAAACTTCGAACGTTACGAATGCCTTGAGTGGGCAGGTCGCTGGTGTACAGACAACGAGTAGTAGTGGACAGCCGGGTAAAGATGCAGAGGTCCGGATTCGTGGTATCGGATCTATTTCTGCCAGCAATAAACCTTTATATGTAGTTGACGGTGTCCCCTATGACGGTGAGATTTCGGCGATCAGCACTTCTGATATCGAATCTATGACTGTATTGAAAGATGCTGCTTCTAATGCATTGTATGGTGCCCGTGGTGCTAATGGTGTAATTTTGATTACGACTAAAAAAGGTAAAAGTGGCGAAGCTCGTGTCAGTCTTGATGCAAAATGGGGTGTGAATAAACGAGGAGTACCTAATTATGAAACAATTAATGACCCTGCTAAATTTTATGAATTGAATTATTCTTCTATTTATAATGCAGACTTGAAAGGTTATGCCGCAGCTGGTGATCTGGCCGGTGCCAATGCATATGCTAATCAAGCTTTGCTTTCCGGAACTTATTTAGGATATCAAGTATATTCTGTTCCGACAGGAGAACTGTTGATCGGTATGGATGGAAAACTGAATCCGAAAGCTACGCTTGGTTATTCCGATGGAACCTATTATTATATTCCGGATAATTGGTCGGATGAAATTTTCGAAAATAATGTTCGCCAGGAATATAATTTAAGCGTTAGCGGTGCTTCTGACAAAATGAACTATTATATGTCTGCTGGTTATCTGGATGATCAGGGTATCGTCCCTAATTCAGGTTTTCAACGTTATTCAGCTCGTTTGAAAGCGGATTATCAAGTGAAACCGTGGTTGAAGTTGGGTGCTAATGTTTCATTTACTCACTATGATAGCCGTGAGCAGGATACAGAAGGCGGAACTTCAAATGCGAACATATTTTATGCCTCTAATATTATGGGGGCGATATATCCGATGTATATCCGTGATGCACAGGGAAATATAATGACTGATAACCGTGGCTTCCAACGTTATGATTATGGGAAGAAAGGACAAGATACGAATGGATCTCGTAATACTATCCCTAATGCTAACCCGTTGGCCAGCTATATGTTGGACAAGATGAAATATTCCGGAGACGTAGTTAGCGGCAAATGGTTTGCAGATGTTGATATCTGGGGTGGCATCAAGGCCAAGGTGAATATTGGAGTGGATGCCAATAACGTTCGGAATACCGATATGGTGAATCCGTTCTATGGACAATATTCGGAAACGACAGGTGTCGGTGGTTTGATTTCTGTTTCAACCCAACGTACATTCAGTGTTAATCAGCAGTATTTATTGACATACAATAAAACGTTTGATGATGTACACAATCTGGATGTTTTAGCCGGTCATGAAAATTATAACTATAAATACCAATATTTGTATGGCCAGCGTGAAAAACTGTATAACCCGAATGTCCCGGAATTGGATAATGGTATTTCAAATCAGTATAACTCATCTTATTCAAAAGATTATGCGACTGAAGGTTGGTTGTTCCGCGTTCAGTATGATTATGATGGGAAATATTTCGGTTCGGCTTCTTATCGTCGTGATGCTTCTTCTTGCTTCCATCCGGATAATCGTTGGGGTAACTTTTGGTCTGTCGGTGCAGGTTGGTTATTGAATAAAGAAGCTTTCCTGGAAAATCAAAGTTGGATTAATATGTTGAAGTTTAAAATCAGTTACGGTTTGCAGGGAAATGACAATTTGATGTATCAAGGTGGTTTGTATCGCAACTACTATCCGTATCAGGATCAGTTTACTTTGGCAAACAGTAATGGAGATTTCTCAACTTCTCTATATTATAAAGGAAATAAAGATATCACATGGGAAACTTCTCATAGTTTTAATACCGGTTTTGACTTTACGTTCTGGGGAGGCAAACTGAGTGGTTCTGCAGAGTACTTCTCTCGTAAGACTACGGATATGCTTTATTTCAAACCGGTTGCGGCTTCGATGGGATATTCCCGTTTTCCGGAAAATGTCGGTTCTATGGTGAACCGTGGTGTTGAAATCGATTTGAATTCGAATATTATCGAAACAAAAGATTTCTCATGGAGCGTAAATTTGAATTTGACTCATTTCAAAAACAAAGTGTTGGAGCTGGCGCCTGAGCTGAATGGCCAGATGATTGATGCAGGTCGTATCTATCGCGAAGATGAATCAATGTTTCAGCTTTATTTACCGAAGTATGCCGGTGTAAATCCTGAAACGGGAGAAAGCCAGTGGGCTTTGTTGAAGCCGGATGCTGAGGGCAACACGGTTACGACTTCTTATTCCACTGCTACAGAAAACCGTTTTGCGACAGGAGATATCCTTCCTAAAGTATATGGAGGATTCGGTACAAGTTTTACGGCATACGGTTTTGACTTGTCGCTCTCATTTGCCTATCAGCTAGGTGGCCGTATTTTAGACTACACATATCAGGAAATGATGAGCCCGGCTGCTACGGGTAGTGCTTTGCATAAAGACATGCTGAATGTATGGACTTCCGAGAACAAGAATACAGATGTTCCCCGTATGAATGTAAATGATAAATATACAAACCGGTTGTCCGATCGCTTTTTGACAAGCTCTGATTATCTGAGCCTTCAAAATATAACATTCGGCTATACTCTGCCGAAAAACCTGACTCGTAAATTACAGATTGAAGGCGTGCGTTTGTACTTTGTTGCAGATAACGTCGCCTTGTTGACTGCCCGCAAAGGGCTGGATCCGCGTCAAGGTTATGTCGCTTCTGATAATGTTTATTCGCCGATCCGTACAATTTCGGGTGGTATATCATTGAATTTCTAATCCGTTAAATTGTTTTTGAATATGAAATTAACAAACAAATATATGATGTTCGCAACAGCCGCCCTGCTGCTGGCATCTTGCGATTTGGATAAATATCCTGAAGGTCAATATGTTTCTGACAATCAGAAAGAAGAAACGATCAAGGACAGACCAAATTTGGTCACGGCCGAAGTAAATGCCATGGCTGCTAAATTGAATGCTTTCGGAACGATTTCCGATGATGCGACAACCTATCATAATGATTATGGAGTCCCGGCTGTCTCTATGGCCTTGGAGTCTGGAGGACAGGATCTTGTAGCACTGGTTACAGGATATAACTGGTTCAATACTTCTCAGAATTATTCAGACCGTGTTTATGACAGTTCTACAGATGAACTGATTTGGAAAACTTTTTATAATCATCTGAAGGCCGCAAATAGTGTATTGAGCTTGATTGATCCTGCTACAGAAGATGCTTCTTTGAAAATCTATCGTGGTCAGGCTTTGGCAGCTCGTGCATACGACTATTTGAATCTGGTTCAGATTTATCAGTTTACTTATGCAGGTCATGAAAATGCTTTGGCTGTTCCCATTGTAACGGAAAAGATGTCTGACGAAGAAATGCAGAACAATCCGCGTGCTACTGTCCAGCAGGTATATGATCAGATTATGAGCGATTTGAATCAGGCAGCAGAATTGTTGGCCGGTTTTGATAATGGAGCGAATAAAGACCAATTGGATGAAGCGGTCGTATATGGCTTGCGTGCCCGTGCCAATCTGTTGATGCAGAAATGGGCTGATGCAGCAAAAGATGCAGAAAGAGCTATTGCCGGCGGAACACCGCAATCATTGGCAGAAGTATCTACTCCGACATTTAATTCTGCTACTGCAAATTCTTGGTTATGGGGTGTCATGATCACTCCGGATAATGATGTTGTACAAACCGGTATTATAAACTGGCCTTCTCATTTGTGTTCTTTTACGGGGAATGGATATACTTCAGGTGTTCCTGACGGATACAGAAAAGTGAATACGGATTTATATGACCAGATTCCGGATACTGATATTCGTAAACAATGGTTTTTGTCTCCGGATAACACATCTTCGTTGATAGACAACGAAACGATAGAAGGATCTTCTATTGTTGAGTATTTCGGTCTTGAACCATATGTAAATACTAAGTTCGGTGCTTATCAGAGTGTGTTTGGGAACACGACTAATGCTTCGGATTGGCCGTTGATGCGTGTGGAAGAAATGTATTTGATTAAAGCGGAAGCTGAAGCAATGAGTGGAAATCTGGCGGCAGGTAAATCTACATTGGAAAACTTCGTGCAAGCCTATCGCGACCCTTCTTTTGTTAGTAAAGCTACTTCGCCACAGCAATTTCAAGATGAAGTCTGGCTGCAGCGTCGTATGGAACTTTGGGGCGAAGGTCATTCCTTGTTCGACCTTTTACGCTTAAAGAAGCCGGTTATACGTAAAAATACGAATTATCATGCTTCCGTACAGTTTAATTTGGAGCCGGAATCCCAGATAATGATCTACCGTATTCCGCAATGTGAAATGGAGACCAATACAGGTATTTCTGATGCAGATAATAATCCGGCGGCTCCACAACCTGCTTTATAAAAGAAATAAGGTTTATATCCGGAAAAGGAATGAAGAGGCGTGTTCAAAAAACACGCCTCTTTTTTTGTCTCTGTCCGGGCTTTTGCAGGATAGCTTTGCAGATAGTTGTTCTTCTATTGAAACACGAAATATAACAAACTTTTAGTTTGTCTCATACGAAACAAAGAACTTATTATTGTTCCTTCGTGTTCTCATTCAGAAAATAATGTATATCATGGAAAAAGTTATTTACAATCTGGTGTTCAATCGGAAAAAGCGGTTGAATGCAGAAGGAAAGGCTTTGATTCAGGTAGAGGCTTACCTGAATAGGCAAAAGAAGTATTTCTCAACGAAAATCTATGTTAAGCCCACACAATGGGATAGCAAGAGAAAAGCTGTGAGGAACCATCCCAATATGGATGAACTCAATCAGTACATTGAGGATTATATTACTTATTTGGAACGGATCGAATTAGATATGGTCCAAAGCGGACGTCCGTTTTCTTTGAAGTATTTGAGGGAAAGGGGAGATTTTGAGTCTGTCTCTTCCTCTTTTGTCTCTTTTATGAAAAATGAGATCAATCATAGCAACTTAAGACTTTCCACATTGAAGAACCATTTATCCACTTTGCAGGTTTTGTGCCAGTATCAGCCACAAGTCTCTTTTGATGATCTTACCTTTAATTTCCTTTGTGGTTTTGAACATTTTCTTCTTGAGCAAAAGTACCACCGGAATACGATTGCCAAGCATATGAAGCATCTGAAAAGATATGTCAACCTGGCGATTAATAAGGATTTGTTTGAATTGCAGAAATATCCTTTTCGTAAGTATAAGATTAAATATATGGAGAGCAAGCGTGGCCATCTGACACCTGAGGAATTGGGAAGGTTGGAGAATATCGCTCCTAAATTGCAACGAACGCTCAGACGGACGCTCGATATGTTCCTTTTCAGCTGCTATACCGGGCTGCGCTTTTCCGATATTGTCAATATACGACCGGATAATTTTCATCTGATCGATGATAAGTTATGGCTGGTCTATTCATCGGTCAAGACGGATGTGAACGTCCGGCTTCCTTTGTTTCTGCTATTCGACGGAAAAGCTCTTGCTGTTTATGAACGCTATTGCAAGCGTTATTCAAGAACGTTGTTTGGAGTTTCTGTTTCGGCAAACTCGAATGTGAATAAACAGTTGAAAAGGATTTGCCGGCTGGCGGAAATAGATAAAAGGTTGTCTTTCCACATGGCACGCCATACCAACGCTACCTTATTATTATATAATGGAGCGAATATCACGACAGTCCAGAAGTTGCTGGGGCATAAAAGTGTACGGACAACGGAAATCTACAGTGATATTATGGATATGACTGTTATACGTGATCTGGAAAATATCACATTGAAATAAAATAAGGTAATAGATACAGGGGCAGTGCATTCTCTGATACACACTGCCCTGATCTTTCATGATTTTATTCAGTGCCCAAGAGTTGTAAATATGACAAAATGTTATCTTATTGTAGTTTTTATGGGTGTGTGTTGCTGTGTGTGCTTTCTTTTTATCATATTTTTCTGTTGTCAAACATTAAAATAGCCTTGAATTTTTACTGTATTTATACTTTGAAAAGTAAATAAAATATGCGACTTTTGTTGGCATGATGAGTCAACCGTTAGCAGAGAGATTACGTCCGAAAACGTTGGACGATTATATCGGGCAGAAACACCTGGTTGGTCCGGGGGCTGTCCTTAGAAAGATGATTGATGCGGGTCGTGTCCCCTCTTTTATATTGTGGGGACCTCCGGGAGTAGGAAAGACTACGCTGGCGCAGATTATTTCGAATAAGCTGGAAGCTCCGTTCTACACGTTGAGCGCAATCAGTTCAGGAGTGAAAGATGTGCGGGAAGTGATAGAAAAGGCAAAAGGCAATCGCTTTTTCAATACCGTTTCACCGATCCTGTTTATTGACGAAATACATCGCTTTAGCAAGTCGCAGCAGGATTCCCTGCTCAATGCTGTAGAGACAGGTGTGGTAACCTTGATCGGAGCCACGACAGAGAATCCCTCGTTCGAGGTCATCCGTCCGTTGCTTTCCCGCTGCCAGGTATATGTTTTGAAATCATTGGAGAAAGCTGATCTGTTGACCTTGTTGAATAAGGCGGTTACCGAAGATATCATATTGAAGGATATGAATATCGTGTTGGCCGAGACGGACGCCATGTTGCGTTATTCCGGTGGCGATGCGCGGAAACTGCTGAATATCCTGGAGCTTGTCGTTGCTGCGGAAGAAGGAAATGAAAAGATTGAAATAACAGATGAAAAGGTGGTGGAGCGCTTGCAGGAAAATCCGGCAGCGTACGATAAAGGAGGGGAGATGCATTATGACATCATATCCGCTTTTATCAAATCCATTCGCGGAAGTGATCCGGATGCCGCTGTCTATTGGCTGGCTCGTATGGTTGCCGGTGGCGAAGATCCGGAATTTATAGCCCGCCGTCTGGTTATTTCAGCATCGGAAGATATCGGATTAGCGAATCCGAATGCTCTGTTGTTGGCAAATGCCTGTTTTGATGCCTTGAAGAAAATCGGCTGGCCTGAAGGACGGATCATTTTGGCGGAAACGACCGTTTATCTGGCATGCAGTCCTAAAAGCAATTCGGCTTATATGGCGATTAATGATGCGTTAGAGTTGGTGAACCGTACAGGAAACTTGCCTGTTCCCCTTCATTTGCGAAATGCACCGACAAAATTGATGGCGGAGCTGAATTACGGAAAAGATTACAAATATGCGCACGATTATGAAAATCATTTTGTCAAGCAAGAGTTCCTTCCAAAGGAGATTTTAAACGAACGGCTGTGGAAAGGACAGGAAAATCCGTCCGAACACAAACTAATTGAACAGATGAGGCGTTTGTGGGGGGATAGATATCAGAATTGACAATTGATAATAGACAATTGGCAATTGGGGAATAAGTGTAATTGATAAAGATAACTATCATGTCGTTTTGCTAATAATTATCAATCATCGATTGTCAATTGTCAATTTATTTTGTACATTAGCCGCCTGTTTTGGGGAAATTAGTTACTTAAATTATATTTAACATTAAAAAAAACATTGGTATGAAGAAGCACAATTTTTATGCAGGTCCCTCTATCTTGAGCGAGTATACAATTAAAAATACGGCCGCTGCAGTAGAGAATTTTGCGGGTATGGGTTTATCTCTTCTTGAAATCTCCCACAGAAGTAAAGAATTCGTTGCCGTGAACGATGAGGCGCGTGCGCTGATCAAAGAATTGCTGGATATTCCTGCTGGCTATGAGGTTGTTTTCCTGGGTGGAGGTGCAAGCATGCAGTTCTGTATGGTTCCTTACAACCTGTTGAATAAGAAAGCTTCTTATTTAGATACCGGTACATGGTCGTCCAAAGCCATCAAGGAAGCTAAGCTCTTCGGGGAAGTCGAGGTTGTGGCATCTTCTAAAGATAAAAACTATACATATATTCCGAAAGATTATACGATTGCCGACGATGCGGATTATTTCCATATTACGACCAATAATACGATTTACGGAACGGAAACTCGCAAAGATCCGGATGTGAAACAACGTTTGGTCGCCGATATGTCGTCCGATATTTTCTCCCGTCCGATCGATGTATCCAAATATGACATTATCTATGCCGGGGCACAGAAGAATCTGGCTCCTGCCGGTGTGACGCTGGCTATTGTTCGTGTGGATGCTTTGGGACATGTGGAACGCCCGATCCCGACAATGTTGAACTATAAGACTCATGTGGACAAGGATTCCATGTTTAACACTCCTCCCGTGCTGCCGATCTATGCTGCGTTGCAGACATTGAAATGGTATAAGGAACAAGGCGGTGTTGCCGCTATGGAAAAGAAGGACATGGAAAATGCCGCTATCCTGTATGATGAAATCGATCGTAACAAGTTGTTCAGAGGGACTGTTGCAGCCGAAGACCGTTCTATCATGAATGTATGTTTCGTGATGAATGACGAATATAAGGAACTGGAAGACGAATTCAGCAAATTTGCTGCGGCTGCCGGTATGGTCGGTATCAAGGGACACCGCTCTGTCGGTGGTTTCCGTGCCTCACTGTACAACGCAATGCCTAAGAGCAGCGTTGAAGCTTTGGTTGCATGTATGAAGGATTTTGAAAAACAGCATTGATTATGGCAAAGATATTAGTAGCAACAGATAAACCTTTCGCAGCGATAGCTGTGAAAGGTATCCGCGAAGTAGTGGAAGGGGCAGGCGATGAACTGATCCTGTTGGAAAAATACGGTGAAAAGGCCAAACTGCTGGAGGCAGTCAAGGATGTGGATGCAATCATTATCCGCAGTGACGTGATCGATGCCGAAGTGCTGGATGCCGCCAAGCAGTTGAAGATAGTGGTTCGTGCCGGAGCCGGTTACGATAACGTCGACCTGGCTGCTGCGACAGCTCATAATGTTTGTGTGATGAATACACCGGGGCAGAACTCCAATGCCGTTGCCGAATTGGCTTTCGGAATGATGGTAATGGCTGTCCGCAACTTCTATAACGGAACATCGGGAACAGAATTGAAAGGAAAGAAATTGGGAATCCACGCATACGGCAACGTAGGTCGCAATGTGGCCCGTATCGCAAAAGGTTTCGGAATGGAAATCTATGCATTCGATGCTTTCTGTCCGGCTTCGGCCATTGAAGCGGATGGTGTGAAACCGGTCGCTTCACCGGAAGAACTCTATGCTACCTGCGATATCGTTTCTTTGCATATTCCCGCAACTGCCGAAACAAAGAACTCCATCAATTACGCTCTGGTCGGCAAGATGCCGAAAGGGGGCCTGTTGGTCAATACAGCCCGTAAGGAAGTGATCAACGAAGCCGAACTGATCAAGTTGATGGAAGAACGCGCAGACTTGAAATATGTAACCGACATCATGCCCGTAGCCAACGATGAGTTTGCCGCCAAGTTTGCCGGTCGCTATTTCTCCACTCCTAAAAAGATGGGTGCACAGACTGCCGAAGCCAATATCAATGCCGGTATTGCCGCTGCCAAGCAGATCGAAGGCTTCCTGAAAGAAGGATGTGAAAAGTTCAGAGTAAATAAATAGATTTATCTAAATTATCATGGCACGAATTAAACCTTTCAAAGGAATCCGTCCTCCTAAAGATTTGATCGAACAAGTGGCTTCCCGTCCTTACGATGTGTTGAACTCGGAAGAGGCACGCGAAGAAGCGAAGGGAAATGAAAAATCATTATATCATATCATCAAACCGGAGATCGACTTTCCGGTTGGGACGGATGAACACGATCCTGCCGTTTATCTGAAAGCTGCCGCCAATTTCCGGATGTTCCAGGAAAAGGGCTGGTTGGTGCAGGATAAGGAGGAATGTTACTATGTGTATGCCCAGACCATGAACGGCAAGACACAATACGGCTTGGTTGTCGGTGCGTATGTGCCCGATTATATGAATGGCGTTATCAAGAAGCATGAGCTGACACGGCGTGACAAGGAGGAGGACCGCATGAAGCATGTCCGGGTGAATAATGCCAATATCGAACCGGTGTTCTTTGCTTATCCCGACAATGCCGAACTGGATCAGATTGTCGCCAAATATACATCCCGCAATCCGGAATATGACTTCGTCGCGAAAGACGACGGTTTCGGCCATACGTTCTGGATCATTGACGAGCCGGCTGATATTGCCCGCATCACGGAACTGTTCGGCGAAATGCCTTCCCTGTATATTGCCGACGGCCATCACCGTTCCGCCGCCGCCGCCCTGGTCGGTGCGGAGAAAGCCAGACAGAACGCGGCTCATAAAGGGGACGAGGAGTATAACTACTTTATGGCTGTCTGTTTCCCGGCAAACCAGTTGACGATTATCGACTATAACCGTGTGGTGAAAGACTTGAACGGCTTGTCGGAAGAGGAATTTCTGGCTAAACTGGAAAAGAACTTTGTCGTGGAAGAAAAGGGCGCGGATATTTATAAACCGGCAGCTTTGCATAATTTCTCCCTCTATTTGGCAGGAAAATGGTATTCGTTGACAGCCAAGCAAGGTACATACAACGATAACGATCCGATCGGTGTCCTGGATGTGACGATCTCTTCCAACCTGATTTTAGATGAGATTCTGGGCATAAAAGATCTTCGTTCGGATAAACGCATCGATTTCGTAGGCGGTATCCGTGGGCTGGGAGAATTGCAGCGTCGCGTGGACAGTGGCGAGATGAAGGTCGCGTTGGCGCTTTATCCTGTCACCATGAAGCAATTGATGGATATTGCCGATACCGGTAATATCATGCCTCCCAAGACAACCTGGTTCGAACCGAAACTGCGTTCCGGTCTGGTTATCCATAAGCTCGAATAAAATGATTTCACATTCACAAGCCTGCTTGATGCTTGTGTGATGCCGATTTACAGTGAAGGCTGAGTATGCGGAGGGTGATCCCGCCTGCATACGGCCTTCACTTTTTTTATTTGGTTGTTCGGACACTTTTATGTAAGTTTGTGAGTATTACGCAAAGAATATGAAAAGAATCAGAAACATAGTATTTGATCTGGGAGGCGTCTTGATCGACCTGGACCATCACCAGGCTGTAAGCCGATTTGAGGAAATAGGAGTGAAGGATGCAAAACAGTTGCTCGATCCTTATGAGCAGAAAGGCTTTTTCCTTGAACTGGAGAATGGAAAGATCGATGTCGATACTTTCTGTCGCAAGTTATGCGAGCATACCGGCAAGCAACTTTCTTATGATGAAATCAAATATGCCTGGATGGGTTTTATTGCCGATGTCCCGCAATACAAGTTGGATTTCCTGTTAGAGTTGCGAAAGAAATATAAGGTTTATTTGTTGAGCAATACGAATCCGATTGTCCAGTCGTGGGCGAGGAGCGAGGCGTTCACCCCTGCCGGTCGTCCTATATCCGCTTATTTCGACAAAATGTATACTTCCTATGAAGTTGGGGTGACGAAGCCGGATGCCGCCATCTTCGACCGGATGATAGAAAATGCCCCGCTTATTCCCGCTGAAACGCTGTTTGTTGACGATGCCAAATCGAATATAGAGGTTGGACAAGGGCTCGGTTTCCACACCTATCAGCCGGAAAACGGAGAGGATTGGCGGGAAGCTGTCCTGAATATACTGGCAAAGTAATCTTTCAGTCTGTTTTTGGGGGAGATGTCTCATGATAAAAAAGCTATAGCCTGTTTCCAAAAAGGTTATAGCTTTTTTCTTGGAAAGCTATGGCTTGTAAACGGAAAACCTATAGCTTTTGGGAGGACTTGGAACGTTTTTTAGGCCCCCAAATATAGAAAAGGACAATTTGACCGCAATATTTCCCCTACACTTTTTGGAAGCAATAGATTTATGAAAATATTGTATGTGTTTGATAAATAATTGTTTAGATGATTTTTCTAAACCTTTGCCTTTCTTTTCCGTATGGAGGCAGTGCATGCTAAGAGTCTGGCTGTTCAAATGGGTTGGAGGTGTGTGGAGGAGAATGTGTTTTTGTCCGGATTTGGTTTTTTCTTCGTCAGGTAGCTCGCTATTTACCGTTCGCTATTTACAAGGAGTATTGCGTTTGTCGTGTAAGAAAATGAGGCTTGTTTGAAAAAGTGTAGGGGAAATATTGCGGTCAAATTGTCCTTTTGTAAGGATGGTTATTTTCAATATATTGATATACAGTGTGCTGTCTGATGATAAGCTTGTCTTTATACTGTATACACCTTTCCAAGGCTTCTTAATGAAAAAGGGGAGCCGATGGGTTTAATAATGAACTTTGGCCCCCCCTTTTTTGTATGGTAACGAGAAATATTCCGATTACATGATACCGCGTTCGCGCAGTCTTTCCTGCCATTTCCAGGCCGAAGCCAATGTGTCGGCCAGTGTTTCTGTCGCTTTCCAGCCTAAAACTTTATTGGCACGTTCGGGATTGGCCCAAACCTTTTCGATGTCACCTTCGCGGCGTCCTACGATCTTGTGCGGGACTTTAACGCCTGTTGCAGCTTCGAATGTGTTGATCAGTTCCAATACGGAAACACCGTTGCCGGTTCCGAGGTTGAAGATTTCCACATTATCCAGAGACTTGCCACCCAACATGCGGTCCATTGCGATCACGTGAGCCTTAGCCAAGTCGACAACATTGATATAGTCGCGGATGCAGGAACCGTCAGGCGTGTCATAGTCGTCACCGAATACACTCAACTCTTTGCGGATACCCATAGCAGTCTGTGTCAGATACGGGATCAGGTTCTGAGGAACGCCGTTAGGCAATTCGCCGATCTCTGCTGTCGGATGCGCTCCGATCGGGTTGAAGTAACGCAGGATGATGCTCTTGAAAGGAGCGCCGGCATGGATCGTGTCGCGGATGATCTCTTCGTTGATCTGTTTTGTATTTCCGTATGGAGAAGTAGCCGGTTTGATCGGAGCGTTCTCGGTTACAGGCAGATTCTCAGGGTCAGGCTGCCCGTAAACGGTACAGGAAGAAGAGAATACAATGCCTTCGATATTGAATTCCGGCATCAGTTCCAACAGGTTCACCAATGTCACAACGTTGTTACGATAGTATTTCAACGGTTGCTGTACGGATTCGCCTACTGCTTTGCTGGCGGCAAACAGGATGATCCCTTTGATTCCCGGATGAGCTTTCAGTGCTTCGCGGGTTCCTTCCTTATCTTTCAAGTCCAGCTTGATGAATTCAGGACGGATGCCTGTGATGCGTTCGATACCGTCCAATACTTCTATATTGGAGTTAGACAGGTCATCAATGATGACAACTTCATAACCTGCGTTCTGCAGTTCTACTGTGGTGTGTGATCCGATGTAACCAGTTCCACCTGCTACTAAAATCTTCTGTTTCATGAGGAGAGAAAATTTATGATTTATGATTTATGAAAGGATTTATGATTTATGATTTATAGCGGCAAGCGGTGTTACCTGTTATTATCAAGCAGTATTACCTGTTATTATAAATCATAAATCATAAATCTTTAAACGATCCCCGAGAATCCCATAAACGCCATAGCCAGCAGGCCAGCTGTGATTAGGGCGATCGGGGTTCCTTTCATGCCATCGGGGACATTTGTCATTGCTAATTGTTCTCTGACACCTGCAAAGATAATCAAAGCTAATGCAAATCCAATAGCAATAGAGAATGCATATACTACAGATTCTAATAAATTATACTGTTTCTGGATGACCTGGATGGCGACACCCAACACACAACAGTTTGTCGTGATCAGCGGAAGAAACACTCCCAATGCCTGATAGAGGGCAGGAGAAACTTTCTTCAGGATGATTTCCACCATTTGTACCAGAGCTGCGATAATCAGGATGAAGCTGATGGTCTGCATAAAGCCCAGGCCGAATACATCCAGCACATATTTTTGTACGAGGAAAGTCACGAGTGTCGCAATGGTAAGCACAAATGCAACGGCTGCTCCCATGCCTATTGCTGTATCCACTTTCTTGGATACGCCGAGGAACGGACATATACCCAAGAATTGGGACAACACAACGTTGTTGACGAATACAGCGGCGATAAATATCAATATATATTCCATATCTTACCTTGTTTTATGCTTTACGCAGTTTATTAACAATAGCTATCAGGAATCCCAGTGCGATGAATGCACCCGGAGCCAACACGAAAATCAGCGAGCCGAACTGTTCCGGCATGATTGTCAGGTTGAACAGTTTACCCGTCCCCAACAATTCGCGGATAGCTCCTAACAGTGTCAAGGCAATCGTAAAGCCGAGACCGATACCGATTCCGTCGAAAGCCGAGGCCACGACTCCGTTCTTGGCGGCAAAAGCTTCGGCGCGTCCCAACACGATACAGTTGACGACGATCAACGGGATGAACAATCCCAAACTTGCGTATAAGGCAGGAATAAATGCTTCCATGCACATTTGCACAACCGTTACGAAGGTGGCGATTACGACAATGTACCCGGGAATACGGACCATATCCGGGATTACATTTTTCAATGCTGATATGACCATGTTGGAACAGATCAACACGAACATGGTTGCAAGTCCCATACTCATACCATTCATCGCTGAAGAGGTCGTTCCCAATGTCGGACACATACCTAACAGCAATACGAATGTCGGGTTCTCTGTGATGATTCCGTTCATCAATATTTTCAGATTACTCATTGTCGTTTCCTCCCTCTTTAGTTGTGTTATCGGATGATGTGGTTGCTCCGGTCAATCCGTCGGCACCGGAAAAAGCACTGTAGGCGCGGTTCACGGCGTTCAGGAATGCACGGCTGGTAATGGTCGAAGCTGTTATGGCATCGACATCTCCACCGTCTTTGGTTACTTTCAGTTCGCCATCAGACAAATTGCGTCCCAAAACGCTCTGGCGATTTTTGTCCGTACGGAACCATTCTTGCATTTTAGCCCCTAATCCGGGTGTTTCGGCATGTTGCAAGACTGAATAGTTTAGCAGTTTGCCTTCGGTGTCAAAACCGACAATCACGCGGATCTCACCGCCGAACCCTTTCATTGTGTTGCTCTCCACTGCGGCACCGACGAATTTGCCGTCTTGTTTTGCCGGGTAGATTTTCAACGAGTCGCCATCGGCTGTAACTGCCATATAGGCTTCTTCTGTCGGTTTGTTGTCGAATGCCGGAGTGACCGCTTTGATCGCTGCTTCCAGCGCTGCTGCTTTGGTGGCGGCAATCGGACCGGTGGTGTACATATTCACACCTGCTAATATTGCTCCGGCCACTACACAGATGATCGTGAGTGAAAGGAACATATTGGGTAATGTTGATTTTAGTTTTGCCATACTTATTTCCCTCCGAAATGTTTAGGTTTCATATAACTGTTGATGAGCGGAGTAACTCCATTCATGATGAAGATGGCAAATGACATACCTTCGGGATAAGAACCGAACAGACGGATAACCGTTGTCAGGATACCAATGCCGACACCGTAGACAATCATACCGCTCTTGCTCATCGGCGAAGTCACATAGTCGGTCGCCATGAAGATAGCTCCCAACATCAGACCTCCGGACAACAGATGGACGAACGGGCTTGCGTATTGAACCGGATTCACCAGGTGCATGATACCTGTAAAGACAAATACCGTGACGAAGATGGATACCGGAACGTGCCAGGTGATGATCTTCTTCCATAACATATAGAACATACCTAACAGCAGTGCCAGTGCGCTGACTTCACCAAGGCTACCGCCCATGTTACCGATCAGCATGTCGCTGAGTGTAGGCATTTTGTCGAGTGCACCCTCGTTCATCAGAGAGAGGACGGTTGCCCCTGTTGTTGCATCGGCATAAGATGTCAACTGTCCGACAACGGGCCAGGTGGTCATCTGTGCCGGGAAAGAGATCAGCAGGAAGATACGTCCTGTCAGTGCCGGGTTGAAAATATTGTTGCCCAGGCCGCCGAACGACATCTTACCGATACCGATGGCTGCCAGCGCACCGATGGCGATGATCCAGATCGGCAGGTTTGACGGCAGGTTGAATGCCAGCAAAACACCAGTCAGGATGGCCGAACCGTCGTAAATGGTCGGTTCCTTTTTCATCAGGAACTTCTGAATCAGATATTCGAACAGGACACAGAAGAAAACCGAGGCTACGGTTACGATCAGCGCACCCAGTCCGAAAAAGTAGAGTGATACCAGGAAAGCCGGAACAAGGGCAATCAGTACACCGTACATATTTTTGCTTATGCTGTCGCCGCCATGAATGTGGGGCGAGGGAGACACGTATAATTTGTTTTCCATATTGCTCTTGTTTTATGACTTTCTTGCACGAATAATACCCATAACTTTGCCTTTGCCCAACCGGATCTGATCCAACAGCGGGCGGTTGGCTGGACAAGTATAGCTACAGGAACCGCATTCTATACAGTCCTGAATATAGTTGGCCTCGGCTTTTTCCCAGTCTTTGTAGACGGTGAACTTCATGAGGAAGGCTGGGTTCAATCCCATCGGGCAGACGTTCACGCACTTGGCGCAACGGATACAGTCCTGCATCGGTTTGCGGACAGATTCTTCCTTGGTCAGGAGCAATACGCCGGAACTGCCTTTGGTTACCGGAACTTCGGCGCTTACCAACGCTTTGCCCATCATCGGACCGCCACCGATAATCTTACCCGTGTTTTCGGGAATACCACCGGCTGCTTCGATCAGCGTGTTGATAGGCGTACCCATACGGACCAGGAAGTTCGACGGATTGGCAACGGCTTTTCCTGTTACGGTCACGACGCGCTCAAACAGAGGTTTGTTCTTCTGGACGGCTTCGTAGACGGCGTAGGCGGTTCCTACGTTCTGCACGACGGCTCCGGCCGAGATAGGCAGGGCGCCGCTCTTTACCTGGCGACGGATCACGGCGTCGATCAGCTGCTTTTCACCTCCTTGCGGATATTGCACTTTCAGCGGCATGATCTCGATTCCGGGATAAGCGGCTGCCAGCTTCGTCAGGTGGGCGATTGCATCGGGTTTATTGTTTTCGATGCCGATAACGGCTTTGTTTACATTTACGGCTTTCATCAGCAATGTGACGCCCACCAATATCTGTTCGCCTTTTTCCATCATCAGGGAATGGTCGGAGGTCAAATAAGGTTCACATTCTACGGCATTGATGATGATGATTTCTGCCTTGCTTCCGGGAGGCGGCATCAGTTTCACCTGTGTCGGGAAGGTGGCTCCCCCCAGACCTACGATACCGGCTGCTGCAATCTTGTCGACGATCTCTTTGGATGACAACGTACAATCTTTTACCAATGCATCGCTGCGGTCGATCGTTTCTTCCCATTCGTCTCCTTCCACATCGATGTAGATGGCCGGACGCTTGTAGCCGCTTGAGTCGAGGGCGTTATCTATTTTGTTTACTTTACCGGATACTGACGAGTGGATATTGGCGGAAACGAAACCACCTGCCTTGGCGACAAGTGTTCCGACTTTAACCAGATCACCCTTCTTGACCACTGCCTGGGCCGGAGCCCCGATGTGCTGACTGAGCGGTATGATTACCTGCTTAGGAGCAGCTAAAGCGGTAATTTTCTTACCGGCAGACAATTTATTTTCGGGCGGATGTATACCTCCGATTCGAAATGTCCTTAGCATACTATTAGATTTTATTTTTGAATTGTTTCTTCTTTTGTTTCAATTTTAGGAGTTGCTGCATTTGGCGTAACGTTTGCTGTTGGAGCTTCTGCCTTCGGAGACTCTTTCTTCGGGGCTTCAGTCTTTGGCGCATCAGCCTTCGGTGCAGCCGGTTTCGGAGCTGTTGCCGGTTTTATTTTGTCGGCGTCCACAGCCGGAGCTGCCTCTTTACGTGGCGGGAAGTTCAATTCGTGGATGGCGCCGGTCGGACATACGGCTACGCACTTGCGGCATAAGCGACATTTTGTGTAATCGATGTAGGCCACGTTGTTTTCCACTGTAATTGCTTCGAACGGGCATTCCTTTGCACATTTGCCACAGCCGATACAAGCGTTGGCGCATGCTTTCTTGGCTACTCCGCCTTTGTCTTTGTTTACGCAGCTGACGAAGACGCGGCGTGATTTGGGGCCCTTCTTACGCAGTTCGATGATGTTTTTCGGGCAAGCTTTTACGCAAGCTCCGCATGAAGTACATTTGTCTTCGTCCACTTCCGGAAGCCCGGTCTCAAGGTTGATGTGGATGGCGTCGAAGTTACATGCAGCCACACAGTCGCCATAACCTAAGCAACCGAATGAACAGCCGGTCTCTCCGCCGTACAAGGTGGAAGCAATCGCACAACTCTGCACACCGTCGTATTGGTTGGTACGCGGACGGGCGGCACACGTTCCGTTGCAGCGGACAACGGCTACCATCGGTTCTGCACTGGCTGCTTCTTTTCCGAGGATGGTGGCTACTTTGCCCATTACAGGTGCTCCGCCTACGGGGCATAACAGGCCGTCCAACGTGTCGGCTTTTACACAAGCCGTAGCAAAACCACCGCATCCGGGATATCCACAACCTCCGCAATTGGCTCCAGGCAATACCTCCTGGACTTGTGCGATACGAGGATCTTCGTATACTTCAAACTTCTTGGAGGCGGCGTATAGAAAAACAGCGCCGATGGCTCCAATCGCTCCTAATGAAATAACGGCAATTAAAATCATGATATGTTTGTCAATTAAGTTTTTTCAAAGTAAATATGAATCGCTTTTTCAGTTTGTCGCGTAAAAAGTATAATATGCAATAATAAGGAACTAAGAGCAGTAATCCGGTTAACCCGCTTGTGGTTTCTTCCCATTGCATACTTGTACCTGTTACAATAGCCGCAAAAACTATGATGAGCGGAAATACAAAGGCAAGAAGTACGGCCTGCAGCCCCAGTGAACTTTGTCCGCATAACTGGACTTCTTCATTTATATGGAATTTTCCAGAGTTGTCCGGAACCTCGATGATCTTTTCTTTGCTCTCGGATGCCGTACACATACTTTTCGCATGGCATCCGGAGCAAGCCGATTGTTGGATGATCCTGACATAGACCGTACCGCCGTCGATCTTCTCTATAATCCCATTGTGATTGATACTTTCGCTCATATTTGTAATCTCGACATTGCAAAACCGAGGCAAAAGTACGTATTATTTGGAAATTATGTCACGATTAACAAAGTTTATTATGGAAATAATAGACTTTGTCTTACCATTTGTAATTAAACCCGAAGCTTAACAGCTCGTTGATCTGAAGATAGCTGTCGAAATCTTCGTTTTTGGCAACACCATCGTCATAGCGAAGGTGAAGATTGATCCGGGTTGAAAAGAACCGGCTGATCTGCAAGTTGAACGTGTTCTCAAACTCTCCGGTAATACGATGATAATCCGTGAAATAATAGAAACGAGATGTCCAACTGACATTTCGGTTGATATTGAATGTCATGTTTGCTTCGAGTTTCGAACCAATTTGGCTTTGGGAGTTCCTGTATTTGTTAACATCGTCAGGAAGTTCGGCGGCATTGTCTTTCTCTTTAAAACCATGTCGTTTCAAATCCATATCTGTCCCCTTTTGGGTACTGTACATATAGTTATAAGAGAATGGAGCCATGTTGACATTCAATTTTATGTTTCGGTGTCTCACCTTTGTAAGGGTTTTGGTTAGTTCGTATTTCATACCGATACCGGTATTGAAGGTCATAGGCGCGAGAAATGCCGATAATTTGGTTTCGCTGTTTTGGGCGTAGTTGGTTACTACTTGTGTGTTGAAACTGATGTCGACTGTGTAGTACCACTTGTTAAATGCTTTGTAACCGAACAGCGTATGGAGACGAAGTATCTGGTCGTTTATCTTATACGAATGTATAGAGTCTGTTTTGTCCGGCAAAGTATTCATGTTCAGTTTGAATTCAAGTTCGTTTGTTACCTGTACTTTGTCTTTATTGTAATCATATTTGAAATATTGCCGGGTATTCATATTGAAGTTCGGATCGCCACCTGCACTCCAGTTCGGTGAAATGTAATTTTGCGAAAACTGCATGGTGCTTTCGAAGTTGGAAGTCCAATAACGGCGTTCCGGGATAAACTTGACCGGAGCGTCCACGTCGCTGAAAGCGTTCGGGTCGTTTTCTATTTTGATTAGTTCGGGTTCGTATGTCGCTTTCTTGATAACATGCGTTTTAACGACATCTGTCGGCAGGTCACGTTCCGAATAACGGAAATATTCCGGATAGTTTACACGTACATAATTATATGCGGTATTCTGCAACTTGTTCTTTAGTATTTCGTCTTGGAACAAAGTCGTATCCGGTTCGAACAATGGGAAGTTGGGACGTTGTTTTGCAATAAAGTCCTTGTCATACAATTGCAGGTCTTCCGGGATAAGTCCTCCCTTGAACAGGATCGGGGTGAACAGCGGATTGACGATTGTAGTATCCCGTAAGGTTGCCCACGGGCTGATGATGGTAGACGGGTCGCGTACCCAATTTACCCAATATTGTGCTTCCGGCGATAATTCTATCTCGTCTTTTTTTAAAAAGCGAAGCAAGTTCTCACTCGGTGCGGCGGGTGATGAGTAGCTGCTATTGAGTTTTTCGAACTGTGCCCTGAGGTCGGGGATTTTATCCAGTTCCGTTTCTTCCAAGTCTAATAAAGGAAATGTATCGGGGACAGCGGTCTGAACCGGTTGATTCGACTGATTCCCGCTAATTATGTTGACATCCTGTGCTCCTACCTGATTACTACTGAATAACAATACAATAAATAACGCTAAAACAGACCTCTTTATCATCGTCGTATCTTTTTACATTCATTTAAAATATTGGTGCGAAATTAATGAAAAGTTCTGAGATAGACTAATTTATTTTCGGCGTTGTCGGGAACATATCCGTGCGTTTTTGCACGTAAGATGTACGGGAACGGACAATACGTTTAAAAGCCTGGTGTGTATGTGGTTGTAAATAAGTGAATTCCTGATTTGGCATGATCTTTGCCTTATTTTTAGTGGTTCATAAAAAAGATATGATATATGTTTAAACACTATGTAAAAGTCGCACTCCGGCTAATTAAGCGGAGCTTTTTGTTTTCGTCTGTTAATATGCTAGGTTTTGTGTTGGGGATGACGGCAGCTTTCCTGATTTATCTCTGGATTGTGGATGAGTTGACATTCTAGCTTTCCGGTTATCGCCGGCGATCCCGACCGGAAACCTGGATTCCGTCAACGGCAATGAAGTGATGAACCTGTTGATGGAACTGAACCGTGAAGGAACGACCGTCGTGATGGTTACCCACTCCGAGGAAAATGCTCGGATGGCGGGTAGGCTGATCCGTATGATAGATGGCAATATTTTGACAGAAAGCAGAAAATGAAAATCCACTTTTGTGCTTACCCGAAAAAGTTGTACCTTTGTTCCCTCGAAAATCAAACGGAATATGGATAGAATCCGATTAAAAGACAAAGAATTTGAACTCTTTATCCCGGAAGAGGAGATAAAGGATGCAATTGCAAAAGTCGCAGAACGTATCCGGGAGGATGTAAAAGGCACGAATCCGTTGTTTGTGGGAATCCTGAATGGAGCTTTTATGTTTACTGCCGAGTTGATGCGTCAGTTGAACGAACCGTATGAGATCACCTTTGCTCGTTATTCTTCTTATAAAGGGACCAGTACGACCGGTGTCGTGCGTGAAATCATGCCGGTGCAGGCCGATGTGAAAGGGCGGACTTTGATCATGATAGAGGATATTATCGATACCGGATTTACGATGCAATATGTTATGGATAAACTCCGTAAGGATGGTGCTGCCGATGTCAAACTGGCGACCATGTTGTTTAAGCCGGATTCATTGAGATGCAATTTGAAACCCGATTATATCGGCATTCGGATTCCGAGTGATTTTATTGTCGGTTACGGCCTGGATTATGATGAAATGGGGCGGGCTTACCGAAATGCTGAATTCAACTTGCAAATGCAACAGAATTCTGATTAATAATTTGTTTAAAT